>SCPO01000087.1_pt1:0-107500 | contig 1844824 bp, 1725 predicted proteins | sample 6106821 | NCBI WGS metagenome assembly SCPO01 (sample SAMN10720448, study PRJNA508395) | human gut metagenome | isolation source: Participant 2 stool, 0 month | host: Homo sapiens | collected 2017 | reverse complement strand
TCTAAAAATTGTATTTAAAAGAACCGAAGTTCTTAAAATCGACTTTAGAGTCTGACGTGTCACTTTGTTTTAACTGGAGTTGTGACTTCCAGCGATTTACCAAGAGTAAAAAACTCTCGAAATTTCAGGTTCGCACTACAACCTTGTTCATATCGAACAAAGTTTAAGCACATCGTTGTTTAATTTACAAGGTACAATCTGCTGTTTTCAAAGAGTTTTCACAACTTTTCGTTGTTCTTAACTGCTCATCAACAGCTTATTTATTATATCAAAACCAGAAGCGTTTGTCAAGAACTTTTTTCAAATTCTTTTTTGAAGAATCAAGCCGTTCTAAATCAAACTTTTCGGTTTTGCGCTTGTCTCTCAGAGACAGCTTTAATAGAATACCAAATCCCAGATCAAATGTCAAGCACTTTTTTCATTTATTTTTGCGCCGCACAGTGCCTGCATATAGTAGTATACCTGCCTGTCCCTGTCGCATGCCCTGTAAGCCGCATCTAACCTTGACATTTTCCCCAATTTAGTGTATAATTCCGCTCTTGTGGGAACTTTTTTACAAGGAGAACGGTTTATGAAAAAAGTTGGTTCACTGATCAGGCAGCTGCTGCCGCGGCGTGATGTGCCGCTGCGCCAAAACGAAAGGGCGCACAAGCTGCTCCTGCTGCTGCTGACACCGCTTACCGCGTTTTGGCTGATGCAGCTTGTGCTCGGCTCTCCGCCGTGGAATATGAGCGCAGGCGTGGCGCTGGCCAACTGGCTGTGTCTGAGCGCACTCTACTGGATCGGCTGTGCGATCATCGGCTATCCGGCGGTCTGCTGCGTGCTGCTGCACATTCTGGCCGGTATGTGGGGCGCGGCGAATTACTTCGTTTCTGTCTTCCGCGGCACACCTATTCTGCCGTGGGACTTTAAGGCACTCGGTACCGCTGTAGCCGTTGCAGGCAGTTACAGCCTGTCTATGACCTGGCAAATCGCCATCTGCATTATGCTGGTCACACTGCTTGCGTGGGCGCTGCGTCCTTATTATAAGATGGGGCATTTTCGGCCGCGCAAAGGCGATCTGCTGCGCCGCGGTTCCGTGCTGATTGCCGGTCTGCTGTGTCTCATCCCAATCGCCCACCCGCAAATACTGGGCATGTTCGGCGTAGAGACCGACGTGTGGGATCAGCTCGGTGCTTACCAGACCGGCGGTGCCGCTGCAGAATTTCTGCGAAACACCGAATTTATGGAAGTGGAAAAACCGGATGATACCACGCCGGAACACGTCAACGCTATTGTAAATGGTACAGAGGATGACCCGACACCGAATGTCGGCGTTGATCACCCGAATATTGTTGCCATTATGAATGAGTCATGGGCGGACTTTGAGGACTTCGGCAATCTGACGCTTACGGAAAGCCCAATGAATTACATCAACAGTGTGTCGAATGCAATCCATGGTCACGCCTACACCTCAGTATTCGGCGCGGGCACAAGCACGAGCGAGTTTGAGTTCCTGACCGGTAATTCGATGAACTTCCTGCCGTCGGGCAGTATCCCGTATCAGCAGTACATCCTCGGTCCGACGGATTCGCTGGCTACGCTGCTCAAGGGCTACGGCTATGAGACGCGTGCGTTCCATCCGGGTGAGCAGACCTCGTGGCAGCGTAATATCGCGTATCCGCGTCTGGGCTTCGACTCATTCAAGTGCGGCGAGGACATGGACGTACCGCAGACTGAGGAGCACGGCTACGTCAGCGACGATTCCGACTTCGAGCAGATTATTTGGGAGTTTGAGCATAAGGACGAAAGCACACCGCTGTTTCTGTTCAATGTGACGATTCAGAACCACGGCAGCTACACGGTTGAGGATTACCCCGCCGAAGTGCAGCTCGCCGACGAGCCGGGTGCGTACCCCAAGGCAGAGCAGTATCTGACGCTCGCCAATAAGACCGATGAGGCCTTCAAAAAGCTGATCGACTACTTCTCGGCACAGACTGAGCCGACCATTCTCGTTATGTTCGGCGATCATCAGCCGTCCGTCGAGCAGGAATTTCTCGATAAGGCGTACGGTGTCACGCAGGACGAGATGACCATGGCACAGTATATGGATAAGTTTAAGGTACCATTCATCATCTGGGCCAATTACCCGCTGACCGGCGATTCGACCAAGATCACCAGCCTGAATTTCCTTGCTCAGTATGTGCTGCGCAACGCAGGCATTGAAACCAGTGCCTACGGCAAATACCTGTGGAATCTGCAGAAAACCATTCCGGCGATGACCTTTGCCGGCTATTTCGATAGTGAAGGCAACGCATACAGCCATCTGAATACCACAAAATTTACCCCGCTGATCAAAGATTACGAGCGCGTACAATATAACAACCTGTTTGGCGGCGATGAACGCCAGGCAGAACTGTTTGCCTCTCCGGCAAGTACAACTTCAAGCGATGCCGTAAACGCAGCTGACGGCGATTAAATCGAAAAGCGACTGCTATGCAGTCGCTTTTTATTATCTAAAATCCATCTAAGTCCAAGCACGTGCTTTACCTGATAGGCCCCAGCCACCAACACCCGTAAACAATTCGCGCGACACGGGTATGTCGCACCTGCGTAGACTTAACCGCATGTGTAGCAGCAAAGTATCTGACACTGCGAATAGGTAGAGAAATGGGAGCACGCTGTGCTCCCCTGCGGTAGAAAAGATCCTCTGCCGTTTCCTTTCAGGGCGGTCTCCGGTCTCTGGTCTGCGCCAGACTAAGAAGCAAAGGGAAACGGGAGTTAAGAGGGTAGAAACCATAGCTATCTACCCTCTTGCCCACCGCCGTGGTACGGCGAACTTCCCCGCTGAATCTCAGTGAAAAACTCTCCGCCCTGATAGAATGAATCGCCTGCGCGGTTCAAGTCCACCAGCAAACCACTGCAAAAAAGGCTGCCGCCCAGACAGGACGTATTGCTGACACAACTCATATACCCCGCAAAATCTCTGCAGAAAAAAGAAAAAGCAGCAACTTTTGTTGCTGCTTAGATGTAGGCGTTGAGTTATCTTCCCGGGCCGTCGCCAGCCAAGTATTGTCACCGTAAACGAGCTTAACTACTGTGTTCGGAATGGGAACAGGTGTACCCTCGTCACCATTAACACCTACTATTTCGTTGCACATTCCTGTGCAGCTTTGTTATTATATCATACCATCAGCCTGCTGTCAACATCTTTCTTGAAGAAATTTGGTGACCCGTGGGAGAATCGAACTCCCGTTTGCGGCGTGAGAGGCCGCCGTCTTAGCCGCTTGACCAACGGGCCATAACAGTTAGACTTCCGGTATCTCGGTTTCGCTGTGGACTCTCTCGAACCCACAGCGCACCGAATCTGGTACACCATCACGGGCTCGAACCGTGGACCCACTGATTAAGAGTCAGTTGCTCTACCAACTGAGCTAATGGTGCATACTTTCTTGTGTACAAGAAAGTATGCTTTACCTGCACACTTCGTGTGCTTTACTTTCTCATTCACAATCTGAAAGTGTAATTTATTTTTTTACACCCTCAAAACTGAACAATCCTACTCGCAATGCTATCTTTCGAGGTTACCTAACATTTAAGGTCAAGCCCTCGGCCTATTAGTATCAGTCCGCTCCATACATTACTGCACTTCCACTCCTGACCTATCAACCTTGTAGTCTACAAGGGGCCTTACTCCCGAAGGATGGGAACACTTATCTCGAGGGAGTTTCACGCTTAGATGCCTTCAGCGTTTATCTCGTCCGTACTTAGCTACCCAGCTATGCCCTTGGCAGAACAACTGGTGCACCAGCGGTACGTCCATCCCGGTCCTCTCGTACTAAGGACAGCTCCTCTCAATATTCCTGCGCCCGCAACAGATAGGGACCGAACTGTCTCACGACGTTCTGAACCCAGCTCGCGTACCGCTTTAATTGGCGAACAGCCAAACCCTTGGGACCGAATTCAGCCCCAGGATGCGATGAGCCGACATCGAGGTGCCAAACCTCCCCGTCGATGTGGACTCTTGGGGGAGATCAGCCTGTTATCCCCAGGGTAGCTTTTATCCGTTGAGCGACGGCATTTCCATTCACATACCGCCGGATCACTAACTCCAACTTTCGTTACTGCTCGAACCGTCATTCTCGCAGTTAGGCTCGTTTATGCGTTTACACTCAGTGCACGATTTCCATCCGTGCTGAACGAACCTTTGAGCGCCTCCGTTACTCTTTTGGAGGCGACCGCCCCAGTCAAACTGCCCACCTGACAGTGTCCCCCGACCAGATTCATGGTCGCAGGTTAGAATCCCAATATCCCAAGAGTGGTATCCCAAGGTTGGCTCCATAAACGCTGGCGCGCTTACTTCCTAGCCTCCCACCTATCCTGTACATGGAATACCGAGATCAATATCAAGCTACAGTGAAGCTCCATGGGGTCTTTCCGTCTAGTTGCGGGAAACCGGCATCTTCACCGGTACTACAATTTCGCCGGGCGGGCTGTTGAGACAGTGCCCAAATCGTTACGCCATTCGTGCGGGTCAGAACTTACCTGACAAGGAATTTCGCTACCTTAGGACCGTTATAGTTACGGCCGCCGTTTACTGGGGCTTAAGTTCGCACCTTCGCTTGCGCTAAGCACTCCCCTTAACCTTCCAGCACCGGGCAGGCGTCACCCCCTATACGTCATCTTTCGATTTAGCAGAGAGCTGTGTTTTTGCTAAACAGTCGCTTGGGCCTTTTCACTGCGGCCTGCTCTCGCAGGCGCCCCTTATCCCGAAGTTACGGGGCCAATTTGCCGAGTTCCTTAACAACCCTTCTCCCGTTGGCCTTAGAATACTCATCCCATCTACCTGTGTCGGTTTGCGGTACGGGCACCTTAGTATACACTAGAGCTTTTCTCGTCTCTCTCGCCAGTTACTTCCCTACTATATTTCGGTCCCTTACGCCCGGGGCAACCATCGCCCGGGATAACCTTAAAGAAAGCGTCCCTCTAGCTTAAATGTTCGGTGGTTACGGAATTTCTACCGTATGTGCATCGCCTACGCCTTTCGGCCTGAGCTTAGCTCCCGACTAACCTTGGGCGGACGAACCTTCACCCAAGAAACCTTAGATTTTCGGCCATTATGATTCTCACATAATTCTCGCTACTTATTCCGGCATTCTCACTCGTATGCAGTCCACCAGTGCTTCCGCTCTGACTTCGCCCCGCATACGACGCTCCCCTACCCAATGCATTACTGCAATGCCTAAGCTTCGGTTGAACACTTAGCCCCGTTACATTTTCTGCGCAAAACCACTCGACCAGTGAGCTATTACGCACTCTTTGAATGAGTGGCTGCTTCTAAGCCAACATCCTGGTTGTCTTCGCAGTTTCACATCATTTTCCACTTAGTGTTCATTTGGGACCTTAGCTGTAGATCTGGGCTGTTTCCCTTTTGACTATGAGACTTATCTCACACAGTCTGACTGCTATTCATCAATTATCCGGCATTCAGAGTTTGATAGGCTTTGGTAACCTTATCGGCCCCTAGCCCATTCAGTGCTTTACCTCCGGTAATCTAAAATAACGCTAGCCCTAAAGCTATTTCGGGGAGAACCAGCTATCTCCGAGTTCGATTGGAATTTCTCCGCTATCCACAAGTCATCCCCGGCTTTTTCAACAGACGTGGGTGCGGCCCTCCACGGTGTCTTACCACCGCTTCAGCCTGCTCATGGATAGGTCACCCGGTTTCGGGTCTAATACCTGCAACTTCATACGCCCTTTTCAGACTCGCTCTCGCTGCGGCTCCGGAACTCCAGTTCCTTAACCTCGCTGCAAATATTAACTCGCCGGACCGTTCTACAAAAAGTACCCGATCACACTTTAACGTGCTCTCGGTGCTTGTAGGCACAAGGTTTCAGGTTCTTTTTCACTCCCTCCCGGGTACTTTTCACCTTTCCCTCACGGTACTGCTCCACTATCGGTCACTGAGTAGTATTTAGGCTTGGAGGATGGTCCCCCCATCTTCCCAGCGGGTTTCACGTGTCCGCTGGTACTCTGGATACTGCTAGCACTCAATCCTTTTCACTTACGGGGCTATCACCCTGTATCGCTGCTCTTCCCAAAGCATTCAGTTAAAGATTAAAGTTACATATTGCAGTCCTAACCCGGAAATATTGCTACCTCCGGTTTGCCCTCTTCCGCGTTCGCTCGCCACTACTAGCGGAATCTCGGTTGATTTCTCTTCCTCGCCCTACTTAGATGTTTCAGTTCAGGCGGTTCCCCACATGTACCTATGTATTCAGTACATGTTGACAGAGTATTGCTCTGCCGGGTTTCCCCATTCGGAAATCCACGGATCAAAGCCCATTTGCGGCTCCCCGTAGCTTATCGCAGCTTGTCACGTCCTTCGTCGGCTCCCGGTGCCAAGGCATTCCCCTTGCGCCCTTTACAGCTTGACCAGCTGTAAAATCCATTTACATGGATTGTAGCGGATAAACTTTCGTTTATCTCAATTATTAGAGTAATCTCGGTTAAATTTAGCTATTTTGTAGTACAATCTTTCGATTGTATCCCAACAATATATTATCAGAAAAACCTTTTTATGCTGATCTTGATTTTATTCAAAATCGGAATAACAAATTTTATCCTCTATAATGTTGCTTTTGCTTTCGTATTGTTCAGTTTTCAAGGTGCAAATGATAAGAACCTCGCTTCCTTTAATGCTTATGCAAAATTTTATTTCATAAAATTTTGCAAGCAGGTCGCTCGTTTCTTATTGGTGGGCTTGAGGACTCGAACCACCGACCTCACGATTATCAGGCGTGCGCTCTAACCACCTGAGCTACAAGCCCATGTTAGTTTCTGGCGACGGTCGTCGTTTCTTCGTCTTCCGACGCCCTGTGGTGGAGATGAGGAGGATCGAACTCCTGACCCCCTGCTTGCAAGGCAGGTGCTCTCCCAGCTGAGCTACACCCCCATATTTCAACCTTTCGATTGATGCAGGGACCTCGGAATTTGTCTTCTCTTTTCCACGTTTGAAGGTACACAATCTTTCGATTGCACCCTCTAAATTAAACAACGATCTGCAAGTGCTCATTCTGATTGACCATAGGATATGAGACTTTATTCAAATCTCAGGTCTCCTTAGAAAGGAGGTGATCCAGCCGCACCTTCCGATACGGCTACCTTGTTACGACTTCACCCCAATTATCGAACCCACCTTCGGCCGCGCCCTCCTACGGTTAGGCTACGGACTTCGGGTATTGACGGCTCTCATGGTGTGACGGGCGGTGTGTACAAGGCCCGGAACGTATTCACCGCGGCATGCTGATCCGCGATTACTAGCGATTCCAACTTCATACAGGCGGGTTTCAGCCTGCAATCCGAACTGGGATGGCTTTTAGGGATTTGCTCCACCTCGCGGTATTGCCTCCCTCTGTATGACTGCCATTGTAGTACGTGTGTAGCCCAGGTCATAAGGGGCATGATGATTTGACGTCGTCCCCACCTTCCTCCGTTTTGTCAACGGCAGTCTCGCTAGAGTGCTCTTGCGTAGCAACTAACAATAAGGGTTGCGCTCGTTGCGGGACTTAACCCAACCTCCTGTCCAAATGTCCTGAAAATAAAACACCACCTGCCGCTGTACACCGACAATCGCGGAAATAATGCAGCACACCATCTTTCCGAGGATATTTCAATATTCGGTTGTAATCTTTATCACATATTACTAACTTTTATACCGTATTTTTAATATTTCCGCGGAAATTGTGCGCTGCTTTGTGTCTTTTCCGCTGTATACAATATATATCGCACATACAAAAAATTTTTCTTTTATTAAAAATCACGTTTGGAGTTAGCTTATTCTAACTCATTGCAGGATTTTGTGTACTTTTGTGTTGTTTATGTGATACGACCGTTCTTTTATGTAAATATCAGGATTTGACAACACAAAATCTTTATGATATTTTATTACTCACTTACGAGTTAGCATATGATAACTCACTGTGATCACACTCCTTTCCTATGGAAAGGAAAATTTTTACCGGTATAGTTAGCCCAGTCTAACGACAAGGAGGAAAATATACTTGAACAAAAAACGTACCCTTGCGATGCTTTTGGCAGGAGCTATGCTCCTGCCAGCGAATGCATTCGCTGCCTCGCCCGAAGACTTTACCGATTTCCCGACCGACTGGTCCGCGGCCGGCCTGCGCAGCGCTGTACAGAACGGCCTGCTGAACGGCTCAAACGGCCAGATTAACAGCTCCGGCCTGCTGATTCGTGCCCAGATGGCTGCTATCGTCAACCGTGCCTTTGCCGCTCGCAAAACAGCTGATCTGTCGGTTTACAGCGATGCAAACACTTCTGCATGGTATTACAATGATCTCGAACTGGCCGTTGCCATGCGCACATTTCAGGGTGCAAACGGCAAACTGAATCCCGAAACGCCGATCACCCGTGAAGAAGCTTTTGTTGTCCTCGCGCGTGCATTTGCACTTGAAAGCGGCGATACGTCCGTTCTGAACAATTACACCGATGGTGCTTCGGTCTCTGCATGGGCACAAAGCAGTGTAGCTGCATTGATCGAAAACGGCTATGTCAACGGTGCAAATGGTAAGCTGAACCCGAAAACCAGCATCACCCGTGCGGAATTTGCCAAGGTCATCAGTGAGATGGCCAGCACCTACGCCGATGCAGACGATTCTCTGTCTGCCACGGTGGACGGCAGCGTTATTGTGCGTGAAAACAGCGTTTCCCTGTCCGGCAAAACCATCAACGGCGATCTCATCATTGCAGACGGCGTCAGCAGAATCGACCTGACGGGTGTTACTGTCACCGGCCGCATTGTGCTGCGCGGCGGCGAAAGTGGTGTAACCTTCAAGGACACCAAGGCCGGCAAGGGCATTATCGTCAATACCGACATTGCGGTTTCCGGCTCGGTTGACAACATCACAGTCGCACAGGGTTCTGCCATTACCGTAAACAGCGGCGCGTCTGTCGGTTCCATCAACGTCAACGCAGAAGGCGCAAAGATTACCGGTGCAGGCAAGGTTGGAACCGTAAAGGCGAACGCCAATAACGTAACCGTTACCACCAGCGGCACCAAGGTTACCGCAGCAGACAGCATTTCCGGCGTCAAGGCCGGCGATAAAGCGGTTTCCGCAGGTAAGACCGAGACGGTTGGCAGCACGGCTTCCGGCGGCTCGAGCGGCGGTTCGTCCTCCGGCGGTTCGTCTTCGGGTGGTTCGTCGAGCGACGGTTCTACTGCACAGCAGAATCTTGTTGTGGCTGAGCAGACCAAGCTGGTTGATATGAACACCGTAAATCTGGGTGCACTCGGCCAGTTTGTTGTGGTGCATTTTGAAAAGGGCAATAATCTGGATAACTGCACACTGACCGTTGACGGTGCAGAAATCAACTCTGCCTGCACAGATGTCTCGACCGATGGCAGCATTGTTAAGTGGCAGTCTACCGTTCTCAACCCGAGCACGCTGACCGTTACCAACAAGAGCACTGGCAAGACCCAGACGATCCATCTTGGCGGCACGAATACCGCAACACCGACCGTAGCTGGTAAACCGCAGGATTACAATCTGCTCGCACACGGTCCGGTTTATGTTTGGGACTATCATCAGACCAACAAGGATAGCGCCGGTAATGTCCGCGTTTCCCCGTCTCACACCACCATTGACACAGCAGAGGCTTCCAACGCGATCCGCTTCTACTCTCCGGACGCAGTTCTGACGAAATCCGAGAATTCCGGCAATCTCTACGGTGTTACCGGCACCGTAGAACTGATGTTCAACTACGCAAACGGCACCCAGGCAGAGCGTGACTGGGTAGACGGCATTAGCAGCGTTGTACTGCTCCAGGATGACGAAAGCAACAGCGAACTGAATACCAATCTGACGTGGAAGCTTGACAAAGCCTATCCGCACGGTAAAGCTGTAGATGGTGTACAGCCGACGGTTGCCTGCATCAAGGTTCCGATTGGCCAGATCAACTTCTACTCCAACGGCCGCTACAAGCTGCGCGTTGTATCCAACGGCAAAGCCGAGCTGTTCCCCATCCATGTGGTAAACGAAAAGACTCCTTCTATGTCCCTGAGCGACATGAGCGCCAAGAGCGGTGTCAACACGCACTTTGAAGTATCCGATATGCTGTACGGCATTACTCAGCCGATTTATCGTGTAGAGCTGACCGACCCGAACGGTGACACCTCTGAGCTGACAAAAATTGATGACTGGTACCTGATCGGCGATACTTTCGTACTGTACAACGACAACACCGATCATCTTTCGGTTTCCGGCAACTATACGCTGACGATCTATGCAAACGGCTTCAAGAAGTTCAACAAGACCTTCTACGCATCCGGTGCAGACAATCAGCAGGTAGTTACTCCGGCGGCTCGCGCAGCGGCAGCAGGTGTCGATGCACTTTCTGCTGCAACCAGTGGTGGCGGCGGCGCTACCTCGTCCAGCGGTGCCGAGGGCGGCAGCAATACCATGAACGCTGACCTTGTTTTCAGTGCCGACCTGCTGACCAATGCTAAGATTGTAGAAGAACTCAAGCTGGATAACACCTACGCTAACGCAATCTCCGAGCGCTGGGATAATATGATCTCCGACTCAATCTATTATGAAGGTGCAGAAAAGGTTTACACCCGCACCGGCTTCTTTGATGCAGCAAATCAGGTCCGCACCCAGAATCAACTTCTCACCTTTGCAGAATATACCGCACGCGAAGATGCAAAAACCACGCCGAACCGTCCTTATGCGGTAAAGAAGGTACTGGAAGATAATCTGCTCGGCGAGGCCACCTCGTTCAGCGAGGCTTCCTCGTGGGCTGCACCGTATCTGGTTCCGGTTATTGAAAATGAAGATGCCACTTTCGATCGCGTTACCTCGATCAGCGAAGGTCAGGATGTTACTCTGCTTGCTTCCGGCAGCGATGTAGCAGCATACCTTGACAAGCTGCAAAACACCGATACGTCTCAGGTATACCTGAATCAGGGTACCAGCACGCTGTCCCCGCTGGTAAAGGGTACGGATTATACCATTGATACCGATAAGAGCACCATTACCATCAAGGCTGATAAGCTGAAATTGAGTGATAATGACCTGAAGATCGTCGTAGAAAACTACCAGCCGGTTAAGCTGACGCTGACGGTAAATAAAGAACAGGAAAACGTTTCTCTTTCTGCACCGGAATCGGTTGAACTTGGCAATGATGTTACGATCACCTGCAGCAGTGCAGATCACGTAAATGGCGTTTGCGATTTCTTCAAATATCTGAATAAGAATACCGCTGTTCGCATGACCGGTCCTGATGGCACGACTCGCAATGTACTGCCGGATGGTCAGGAAGGCTCTAATCTTGGTTGGAAGGTCAACGGCAATACGCTGACGATTGGTGCAAACCTGTTTAAAGAGACGCAGTTTAACAATGCAACCGGTACCTACACGCTGACTCTGGCTCCGGATTATTACACTGAGCAGACCGTTTCCTTTGAAGTAAAGGCTAAGGATAACTCTGGTAATACTGAGGTCACCACTAAGGATGCACCGACTCCGACAAGTGCTGAAAAAGATTTCTCCCGTGATTTCAAGATTACCTTCGGCATGAATAATGACGATTACATGAAAGCCATTACTTCAATTAAAGTAAACTCAACTTCTTACACCTCTGGTTCTGTATGGAACAACAATAAGTATTCTATTGCAGTTACCGATGGCTTGATTTCTCTCGGTAACTCCGCTTTCACCGAGGACAACAATATCGTTACCATCACCGCTACCGGCTACAAGGAACTGACGGTTACCATCACTAAAGACGGCAAGCTGGTTGTTGACAACAACCCCGGCAGCGATAACGGTGAGAATAATGGTTCTCCCGAAGACAAAGACACAGAAACCGGTCTAACTCCGCCGACTGTTGAATTGAGTGTCCCCTCTATGTTTAGTGATTATTATACACTTAATTTGGGCATGAATGAAGCATATTGTAATGCAATAGAATTTATTGCTGTCAACAATACTACCTATACTAAAATCAATTATTCTTTTAGTATGACGGCTACTTCTTGGTATATTGCAGAAAAAAGTCCCTATAAAATTAGTATTGGTGCAGGTGCTTTCGTAGCCGACTCTACCAACACCATTGTAATCAAAGCAAATGGTTATAAAACACTTACTCTTAATTATACTAAGCAGTAAACCCCCACAAAAAAGGAAACCCACCCGGGTTTCCTTTTTTCTTACCTATATTCCCTCAGCAGCGCCTGACACCCTTCCAGCAAATCCTCCCACACGGCATCAAAATCGCCGGTATACCATGGGTCGGCGACCTCCTCACCTTTTCGGTCGGTAAAATCCAGCAGCAAATGCAGCTTTCCGTCCGGATCGCCGCCGCAAATGCGCTGCATGGTGCGCAGATTGGACCGGTCCATGCCAATCAGCAGATCAAACCGATCATAATCTGCGCACGTCATCTGCCGCGCCGCATGATGGCCGCACGGGATTCCCTGCTCAAACAGCTTGCGCCGCGCCGGCGGATACACCGGATTGCCGATCTCCTCACGGCTGACAGCCGCCGATCCGATCTCCCAGTCACCCGCAACTCCTTCTCGCTTTACCAGTTCCTTCATGATATATTCTGCCATCGGACTGCGGCATATATTCCCATGGCAGATAAAAAGTATCCTCACCAAAACGCCTCCTGCTGTTTTTCTCCATCATATCACACAGAGCCGCAATCGTCACGCAATTTCAAAACCCCGGTGCTCCCACCATTCCTGTGAACGGCATGCGCGCCTCGTTTTTTTCGTGCAAAACAGTACCCCGCCGAACGGAATTTTACTCGCTTTCCATCCGGCGGGGTATCTCAATTATGAGGAGTTGTTCTTCATATTGCGGAAGCTGCGGTCTTGCAATTCGCCAGCCGGTATCGAAGCTGTTACTCGACGGTGCTGTCCGTGCCTTCCGCGTTGTCTGCTGTATTTATACCATAGCAGATTTTCGATCAGCCGGAACGTCTTTTTCACGAAATGCAGTTTTGCGGGAACGAAATGCAGAAAGTCCCTACCTGAAAGCAAAAAATTGGAAGTTTACGCGTCCGGCGAAGCTCTTTCTGTAGAAATTCCGGCCGATTATTAAGAAACAGACACGAAAAGGTCATAAAAAAGGGTTTCCCGATAGGAAACCCTTTCATTTCGCAATTTTGCGACCGGTTAGAATGTAGGCAGATTCTTTTTCCACGCACCGGACTTATAGAAGAACACCGACAGACCTGAGCCGAGGAACCAGCCGATCGGCCAGCTGAGCCAGATACCGTGCTCGTTGCCGACCACATAGAACAGCGCAATGGACAGCACCACACGGATAATCAGGTCGGAGAACGTCGTTACCATGAACGGACGCATTGCACCGGCACCGCGCAGCACGCTGTCGCACACGAACTTGGTGCATACGACCAAATAGAACGGTACGACCGTGAACAGATAGCCTCGTGCGACATCAATAACGCCGGAGGCACTGCCTGCCGGAACGAACAGGCTGATAATCTTGTTCGCAAACGGCAGATAAATCGCCATAAACACCACAGACAGGCCGAGCGAATACACCGCACCCCATTTGAGACCCGGACCGATGCGGTCCAGCTTGCGGGCGCCGATATTCTGCGCAACATAGCTGGACAGACCGGATGCGAACGACATGCAGCAGGTCAGCGCAAACTGGTTGACGCGGTTTGCCGCCGAGAAGCCCGCAATGACAGTCGCGCCGCACAGGTTGATGTAATACTGAATAAGTACATTGCCCACCGACACAAAGCTCTGCTGGGCGATGGACGGCACGGCGTAGTTTGTCAGGCGGCGCAGCATTTCGGGCGCGAACAGCACGAAGTGGTGGCCCGTATCAAACGAGCGCACACGGCGCAGCAGCAGCACAAACGCCAGAATACCGGACGCGCCCTGCGCGATAAACGTCGCCCATGCAACACCGTCAACGCCCCAGTGCAGACCGGCAACAAATACCATATCCAGAATGACATTGCCGACCGAGGACAGCACAAGCAGGATCAGCGGCGTTCGGCTGTCGCCCATGGCATTGAAGATACCCGTACACACGTTATAGATAAACAGGAACAGCAGACCAAACACATACACGCGCAGATACAGAGAACCATCCGCAAAGATATTCTCCGGCGTGGACAGCGCGTTCATGATGCCGTGCGTACCGATGGCTCCGATCAGCGTCAGCAGCAGCGCTACCGTCGTGGTGGTGAGCAGTGCGGTCGAGATGGCGGTCTTCATGCGCAGATAGCGCTTTGCACCGAACAGCTGCGAAACGAGTACGCCGGTACCGATGTTGATACCGGTTGCGACCGCAACGAACAGCTGCGTGATCGGGTAACTCGCGCCGACAGCGGCCAGCGCCAGCTCACCGGCTTCTACAGTTTCGGCAAAACGGCCTACGATGATGGAGTCAGCCATCTGGTACAGCTGTTGGAACGCAACGCTGAGCAGCAGCGGAATCGAGAACCAGAACAGCTTCTGCGACGGTTTTCCGACGGTAAGGTCAGTGGTCAAATGGGATACCTTCTTTCGGGAGTCTGCTTATCCAGTTTTGACCGGATAAAATGGGGTTTATTGCAATTTTATGCTCTCCCCGAAGGGAGAGCATAATTTTGCGACTTTAATTGACGTTGTTACGCCTTTTTCTTCTGGCGTGCAGTAATAACCGCAACGGTGAGCACCAGCAGCACCACACCTACGCCAAGCGCCAGAATGTCGTTGCCGGTCACGCCGCCGACAAGGAAGCCGACGAAGCTTATGGCCGCGATCATCAGCGCGTAAGGCATCTGCGTGGAAACGTGATCAATGTGGTTGCACTGTGCACCCGCGGATGCGAGGATGGTCGTATCCGAAATCGGCGAGATGTGGTCGCCGCAGACCGCACCGGACAGGCAGGCTGCCACGGTCATGATCAGCATGGTGGACGGTGCATCGCCGAATACCGCAATAGCGATCGGGATCAGGATGCTGAACGTGCCCCAGGAGGTACCGGTGGCAAAGGCCAGACCGAGCGCGATGAGGAAGAATACCGCCGGCATGAACATACCGATGGTGGATTCCGCCTTCACCACAGAGGATACGAAGCCGCCGATGTTGAGGTATTCTTCACGGCAGACACCGGACAGCGTCCACGCGAGCGTCAGGATGAGGATAGCCGGAACCATTGCCTTGAAACCCTCGGTGAATGCCTCACAGAACTGGCCAAAGGACAGCACCTTGCGCGGGATGTACAGCACAAAGGTGAACAGCAGCGTAAAGAACGAGCCGAGCACCAGCGCGGTGGAAGAATCGCAGTTTGCGAACGCCTCAACGATGTTCGCGCCTTCCAGAATGCCGCCGGTGTACAGCATGCCTGCAATGCAGAGCACGATCAGTACGCTGATCGGCAGGATCAGGTCGTAAACCTTGCCCGAGCCGGCTACAACGTGAGTCTCCTCAATCAGAGAAAGATCGTCATCCTTATGCGCGAGCTCGTACTTTTTCATCGGGCCGAAGTCGAAATCAGCAGCCATCAGCCAGATGAGGAACGCCAGCGTGAGCAGCGCGTACAGGTTCAACGGGATGGTCTTGAGGAACAGCGAGAAGCCGTCCAGCGTGCTCGATTCCGGCAGAGACGAGCCGACCGCCGCCGCCCACGAGGAGATCGGCGCGATGATGCAGACCGGAGCCGCCGTTGCATCGATGATGTACGCCAGCTTTGCCCGGGAAATGCTGTACTTGTCCGTCACCGGGCGCATGACCGTGCCGACGGTGAGGCAGTTGAAGTAATCGTCCACGAAAATGAACATTCCGAGGAACGAGGTCGCAAACGACGCGCCGCGCCGGCTGCGGATGGTTTTGACCGCCCACTCACCGTATGCGCGTGATGCGCCCGATTTGGTGATGAGCGATACCAGAATACCGAGCAGTACGAGGAAGATACAAATATTGATATTATCTCCCAATTTACTACCCATGATGGTGAAAGTCGTCTCGACGGCTTTCAGCGGATGGAAGCCCGTATAGAGCAGCGCACCCGAAAGAATACCGATCATCAGCGAGGAGTAAACCTCCTTTGTGATCAGCGCAAGCGCGATCGCGATGATCGGCGGCAGCAGTGTCCAAACAGTTGCCGTAACGTCCATTCCTTATTTCCCCCTTATACACAGACAAATCGTGTCCGCAATTCCATTCTATTTTATATGGATTTAACCGGATTTACAAGTGCTAATCCTGTTTTTTCCGTCCGAAAGGATATTTTTGTGCAACTTGCAATGGTTTAACGTCATAAATCGTGTTTATAGCGACACCATTCTGCAATCACCTGCCGCCGAAGTGCCAGCACGCCCGCCAGATTAGGCAGCGCCATCAGGCCGTTGAACGTGTCGCTGAGCGCCCACACCGGCTCAAGCCGCATCATGCAGCCCGCTACCGCCGCCAGAAGAAAGGCCGCCTTGTAGACCGGAATTACCCGCTCCCCCATCAAATAGGCCGCTGCACGCTGCCCGTAATACGACCAGCCGAGCAGGGTCGAGAATGCAAACAGCGCGAGCGACACCGCAACGAAGCCCCCACCGAACCGTCCGAATACGGTGGAGAACGCCTCTGCGGTAAGCTGTGCACCGGTTGTCAGCTGAGAAAGCAAAGGCGTGCCGGACGCGAGCGCGTAGCGGCTTACGTCATATACCCCGCTCGTGAGAATGACGAACGCGGTGACGCTGCACATCACAATCGTGTCGAAGAACACCTCAAACACCGCCCACATCCCCTGTTCACACGGCTCCCTTGCGTCTGCGGCGGCATGCACCATGACAGACGAGCCCAGTCCGGCTTCATTTGAAAATATGCCGCGCGACACACCCGCCCGGACGGCCTGCGTCATGCCGTAGCCGAGCACGCCGCCCGTGCCTGCCCTTGTATCGAACGCCATCGAGCAAATCTGCGCGAACGCCTGCGGCAGATTCGCTCGATGCACCCACAGCACAACGACCGCGCCGCCCATGTAGAACAGCGCCATGAACGGCACGAGTGTTTCCGTCACGCGGGACAGCCGTTTGAGGCCGCCGAGAAGCACCGCGCCGAGCAAAACCGCTGTCACCGCGCCGACGATCCCGCTCGGTATGTCGAACGAGCTGGAAAGTCCCTGCGCGATTGAGTTGCACTGGCTCATGTTGCCAATACCGAACGATGCCAGCACACAGAACAGTGCAAAGGCTCCCGCCAATAGCGGACTGTGCAGACCGTTTTTCAGGTACAGCATGGCTCCACCGCGCCAGCTGCCGTCCGCTCCCCGCTCGCGGTAGAGCATGCCGAGCGTGTTCTCCGCAAAAGCCGTCATCATGCCGACAAAGGCGCTCACCCACAGCCAGAGCACCGCGCCCGGACCGCCGAGCGTCAGCGCGGTTGCCACGCCCGCGATATTGCCCGTGCCGACCGTTGCGGCAAGTGCGGTGCACATGGCCGCAAACGGAGAAACGCCGCCGCTTGTCCGTCTTGCGGCACCGGTAAAGCAGGAAAACAGCGTTTTCCGCAGCCAGAGCGCGCAGTACCGCACCTGAAAAACTCCGGTCACCGCCGTGAAGTACAATCCGGTGCCAAGCAGCAGAATCAGCATGGGCGCGCCCCATATCAGGCCGCGCAGCCGCTCATTTACTTGTAAGATATCGTCCATCGGCATCCCACCTCTCCCCTGTTCCGCATTATATGAACCGGATTTCAGCGGCAGAACGCCCATAATTACTCATTTCTAACGACTAATTCCTACTTCAAATAACAGAAAGCCGCCCGGACAGGCGGCTTTCTGTTATTTGCGAAATTATTCCATCATACCAACGCAGTCGAAGTACGGCTTCTCTGCAATCTTGTCCTTATTCTCCTTGAACAGCGTATGACCGAGTGTGATGACCAGATAATCTGCCTTGAGAACCTCCTCGAACGATACGTTCGGGATGTTCTGCACCTCAGTGTCCTTGGCGAACGGCTCGCACGCGATAACCTTTACGCCCTTTTCCTGCAGGATGTGGCACAGCTCGATAGACGGCGACTCACGCAGGTCGTCAACGTCCGGCTTATAGGACAGGCCGAGCACGCCGACCGTGTCGGTTACCTTCTTCATCTTTGCTACAACCTTGTCAGCGACGAAGTGCGGCTTGTTCTCGTTGCGCTCGCGTGCCGCAAGAATAACCTTCGCCTCCGCCGGGAACTGCTCGTAGATAAACCACGGGTCAACTGCGATGCAGTGGCCGCCAACGCCGACACCCGGTGTCAGGATGTTAACGCGCGGATGGCAGTTTGCCAGCTTGATCAGCTCAAAAACGTCAATGCCCATCTTGTCGCAGATGACGGACAGCTCGTTTGCGTAAGCGATGTTGACATCACGGAAGGTGTTCTCGGTCAGCTTGCACATTTCGGCGGTCAGGTCGTCGGTCTTGTGAACGACACCCTTCTCAAGCACCTTCTCGTAGATGGATGCCGCCATTTCAGCAGCCTCCGGCGTACGGGCGCCGACGATGCGGTCATTGTTCTTCAGCTCGTACATCATGTTGCCCGGGATAACGCGCTCCGGACAATGTGCAACGTGAATCTCATTCATCGGGATGCCGGATTCCTCGCTCAGTACGCGTGCGAGCATCTCGGAGGTGTGCGGCGGCACGGTGGACTCCAGAATGACCAGATTGGACGGCTCGAGCACCTTGCCTGCCATACGGCCTGCAGACTCTACAAAGCGCAGATCGGCCTTGTGGCTTCCGTTCTCGTCCTTGAAGAACGGAGTCGGCACCGAAATATAGAACACATCGGATTTGCCAAGCTCTTCGGAAAAATGCAGATGACCGTGTGCAACAGCCTTTTCAAATGCTTCCTGCAGACCCGGCTCTACAATATGGATATGACCGCCCTGCAGGGTTTCGATGGTCTTTTTGTTTACGTCAAAGCCGCAGACCTCAAAACCAGCCTCAGCCAGCGTGATCGCCGTCGGCAGGCCGATATAACCCAGTCCCATGACAGTAATTTTCATAATTTTCGTACCTCGTTCAGCATAATCTTCTTACATTATACCACTTTTTTCACGGAATTCAACGTAGTGTTTGAATTTTCACCGAAAAGAGTCTATAATAATACTATCGTTCGTTTATGCAAGTATCATAAACGGCTGTCGGAACCTTTTATCTTCCGATTACATATACTGCTTTATACCCCTAAAGTTTGGAAGGGATACTATGATTTTTAAGGGATTGCTTGAGGATGCACGCTCGATCCGGGACCGCGACCCGGCAGCACGCACCACACTGGAAGTTGTTTTGCTCTATCAGGGCTTTCATGCCCTGTTTTACCACCGTCAGGCGCACTGGCTGTACAAACACAAGCATTTCTTTCTTGCGCGTGCGCTGTCGCAGTTTGCGCGGCATATGACCGGTATTGAGATCCACCCGGGCGCCAAGATTGGCAAACGCCTGTTTATTGACCACGGCATGGGCATCGTTATCGGTGAAACCGCTGAGATTGGCGACGACTGCACGATTTACCACGGTGTAACGCTCGGCGGTACCGGTCACGATACCGGCAAGCGTCACCCGACCATCGGAAACAACGTGCTCATTTCGACCGGCGCGAAGGTTCTCGGACCGTTCAAGGTGGGTGACAACAGCCGTATCGGCGCGAATGCTGTCGTACTGCAGGAGGTTCCGCCGGATTCCACGGTTGTCGGCATCAAGGCGCGCGTCGTCAAGATTGCCGGTCAGCGTGTCGGTCCGTCTCCGGCATATGCGCTCGACCAGATCAACCTGCCGGACCCGCTTGCACAGGAACTGTGCCGTCTGCAGAATCGTGTTTACGCCAACGAGCAGAAGCTCAAAAAGGAAGAGGAACGCGAGCGCGAAGCCGACAAATAATACACATAAAAACAAGCCCTTCGGTGCAAACTGTCACCGGAGGGTTTCTTTTATGAAAATTTCAGTGAAATATGCGGTCACAGGTGCTCTTTCCGGTGCAGCAAACGGATTTTTCGGGGCAGGTGGCGGGTTATTTCTTGTACCGCTGCTGATTTCCTGGTGCGGCATGGAGCAGAAGCGCGCGTTTGCGACCTCAGTCGCGGTAATTTTCCCGCTGTGTGCGGTCTCGGTGGTGATCTACCGGCTAAAGGGTGGTCTGCCGATTGCGCAGGCGATGCCGTATCTGCTCGGCGGCGCGGCAGGCGGCGTGCTGGCCGGAAAGTTATTCGGCAGGGTAAAGGCAGACTGGCTGCGCCGTGCATTCGGCGTGCTGATTCTCTACGGCGGCATCCGTGCCGTCCTGCTGCTGTGAGCGCGGTACTTGCGGTCGCAATCGGTCTGCTGACCGGTATTTTAAGCGGCTTCGGCATTGGCGGCGGCTCGCTTTTGCTGCTGTATCTGACGCTTTTTGAAGGGGCAGGGCAGTATCAGGCGGGCGGCATCAACCTGCTGTATTTTCTCTCGTGTGCGCCTGCAGCGCTGATTTCGCACCACAAAAACGGACTCATCGAAAGGGAAGCGGTCAAATGCTGCGTACCGGCAGGCGTGGTGACCTCAGTCCTTTCGGCGCTGCTTGCCGCAAGAGTGGACACCGACCTGCTGCGGCGTGCTTTCGGCGTGGTTTTACTCTATATCGGCGTAAAAGAGACCTTTTTGCGCAAAAAATAACACCTTCTTCACATTTCGTGAAGAAGGTGTTAGGCTGTCGCGAAACTACAGTTTCGCCGACAAGCAGGAACGGACCGTGGGCCGTTCCAAAGTCGTTCAAAAGTTCCTATACAGAAACTTTTTCCCTCCAGAAGTGTAAAAACTTGCGCTATCCTTGCGCGGTTTCTTGGCCGCGCTGCGCTGATACATGCTCCCGGTTTGCTCTCATTAAACATTTTAAGGATAGAGGCCTACGGGCTACGAATTTGCGAAGCAAATTCTATTTTACGCGCGCTGCCGCGCGAATTATTTGAAATTGTGAAAATATGGATTTTGAGGACAGACTGACACCTTCTTCACATTTCATGAAGAAGGTGTTGCTTTTATTTATACTTCTGATACTCGCCGACGGCAAGCTCGTCACAGCGGTTGTTATATGGATTATCCGCGTGACCCTTGACCCAATGGAACCGCACCTCGTGTTTATCCAGCAGATCGAGCAGATGCCCCCAGAGTTCCGGATTTTTTGCGGGTTTCTTATCGCTTTTAACCCAGCCGCGCGCACGCCAGCCCTTAGCCCAGCCCTTGGTAATGCCGTCAACAACATACTTGCTGTCCGAATACAGATCGACCGAGCACGGCTCCTTGAGAGTCTCGAGGGCGGTAATTACACCGAGCAGCTCCATGCGGTTGTTCGTGGTGGACGGCTCGGAGCCGGAAAGCTCCTTTTCCGCCTTGCCGTACTGCAGGATCGCACCCCAGCCGCCGGGTCCCGGATTGCCCGAGCATGCACCATCTGTGTAAATGGTTACAGTTTTCATTGGTTTTCTCCTGAATATCGTTTCTTTTCGCGCGTCAGCGCGCATGAAATAGGATTGCAGAGCAATCCATAAAAACCGGGAGCATGTATCTCGGTTTTTATACCCTAAGAGGGAGAAAGTTTCCGTATGGGAACTTTCGGACGACTTTGGAACGGCCCACGGTCCGTTCCTCTTGTCGGCGGAACTGTAGTTCCGCGACAGCTATTTAGATTGTGAAAAGGTGGAATACCTTTGTTGCCAATTCCGAAGCGAGGATCGCTGCCAGCATCACCGGAGCCACCCAGCGCACCATAACGCGGTGCAGCTTCTCGCGGTGGAACGAACCGGCACCTTCCTTTACCTCGTCTGCGATGACCTTGGCGCCGACTACATGACCAATCAGGATGCAGGTGAGCAGCGCCACGATCGGCATGAGCACGGAGTTGGAGATAAAGTCAAAGAAGTCGAGGAACTGCATACCGATAATGGTGATCGTTGCCCACGGACCATAGCCGAGACAGGACAGCATGCCAATGATCAGGCAGCTTGCCGTAATAGCGATGGTAGCCGTCTTGCGCTTCATGTGTGCCTTGTCCATCAGCACGGAAACCAGTGTTTCCATCAGCGAAATGGAGGAGGTCAGCGCCGCAAACAGTACGAGCAGGAAGAATACCGCGCCGATAATGGTGCCGAACTTCATGGAGTCGAATACCATCGGCAGAGTGATGAACATCAGACCCGGACCGCTGTTTACCTGAGACGGATCGCCGCCGTTAAACGCGATAACCGCCGGAATGATCATCAAACCGGCCACAAACGCGAACAGCGTGTCGAAAATCTCAATCTGGGTGACAGAGTGCTCAAGCAGATTTTCCTTCTGCATGTAGGAGCCGTAGGTGATCATAATACCCATTGCCAGCGACATCGAGTAGAACATCTGTCCCATCGCACCAAGCACGGTAGATACCGAAAACTGCGAGAAATCGGGCAGAATATAATATTTCAGGCCCTGCAGCGCACCCGGAATGGTCAGCGAGTAGATTGCGATAACGACCGCCAGAATGGCGAGAATCGGCATCATGATACGGCTTGCCTTCTCGATGCCCTTCTCAACACCGAAGATAACGACAATGGTGGTCGCCAGCACGAACAGGATGAACCACGGGGTCGGTCCGTTGAAGCTGAAAATCGTCGAGGACAGCGAACCCGCATCGTAGCCAATGAAATTGCTGAAAAATCCGCCGTTGTCGGCCGCCTCAAGTGCGTTGCCGCTGATAAAGGTGAACAGGTATTTCATAACCCATCCGCCGATAACACAGTAATACGGCGTGATGATGAACGGCACGAACGCCGCCAGCCAGCCGAGGAATCCGAACCGCTTATCAAGCGCCTTGTACGCACCGATACAGGACAGACGGGTCTTTCGTCCGATGGCAATCTCGGTAATCATCAGTGAAAAGCCGAACGTCAGCGCGAGAATAAGGTACACCAGCAGGAAAATACCGCCGCCGTACCGTGCCGCCAGATAGGGGAATCGCCAAAGGTTGCCCAGACCTACCGCCGAGCCTGCCGCCGCCAGCACGAAACCAATTCGGCTGGAGAAGCTGCTTCTCTTTTTTTGTTCCATGTTTTGTGTTTTACTCCCTTACATACGATATCTTTTAGACTGTCCGAAACGACAGCCATAATGAAATAAAATTATTTTTATTTTACCATATCCGAAAGTTTTTCACAAGCTGTTTGCAGGAAAAGTACATTGTGCTATAATATCTTTTATCGGATATGATCGTTTTATCTGCCATAATTTGAAAGAAACGGCAGTATTTCTTCCGCAGAACGGGCTGTCCTCTATCATTTACAACAAACCATAAACGAGGTGTATTGACATGAAAAAATACAAATTCGGTGTTCTCGGTGCCGGCAACATGGGTACCGCTATTGCGGAAGGCGCAGTGCGCGCAGGCCGTTTTGCGCCTGAGCAGGTGCTGATGTTCAACCGCAGCGAGGAAAAACGCGCCGCTCATGCAGCCAAGGGCTACGCCGTCACGGGTGACTATACCGAGGTCTACGCAGAAAGCGAGATTGTGCTGCTGGCTGTCAAGCCGCAGAATTTCGATGAAATCCTGCCGAATCTGGCGAAATATGAAGGGGAGAAGCCGCTTGTCGTATCCATTGCCGCAGGCGTGACCTTCGCCAAGCTGGAGGGTGCGCTCGGCGCGGACACCGCGATGATCCGCGTGATGCCGAACACACCGCTTATGCTCGGCGAGGGTGCAACCCAGCTGGTTAAGAATGCGGCCGCAACCGACAAGCAGCTGTCCGAACTCTGTGAACTGTTCAACACCATGGGCGTTACCGTCACGTTTGAGCAGGAGAACATGCTCAACGAGGTCATTCCGTATGCCGGTTCGGCTCCGGCGTACCTGTATGCCTACGCGGACGCGTTCGTGCAGAGCGCAAAGCAGCACGGCATCAACGAGGACGACGCGCTGACGCTCATCTGTCAGACCATGATTGGCTCGGCAAAAATGCTGCTGCGCCGCGATAAGACACCGGCAGAGCTGATCCGCGCGGTGTGCTCGCCCGGCGGCACCACCATCGAGGGCATGAAGGTGCTCGAGGACCGCAATCTGTACGGAATCGTGTCGGAAGCCTGCGATAAGTGCATTAAGCGTGCCTACGAGCTTGGCTAAATGTGCCGTTAGCATTGACTTTGCCCCGTCCGTATGATAAAGTATAGGCAAAGCACTTAATCGGCATTTACGCCGTATTTTGTTTGATTGATTTTTATTATGACAATAGTTCCGCATCATTTGAGAGGGAGTGGATACCGTGAAAAATTCTACCAAGGTGAAAGCAGGTCTGCTGCTGACCAGCCTTGCCTGTGCAGCCGGTGCTACCGCAGCGCTTGTTATGCTTCAGAAAAAGCGTGAAGAGGAAGTTTACCACGAGGCTGAACTGAAGGCCATGGATGAGCTGGAGGAAATGATGCGTGCCGAGTCCGACTGTGCCTCCTGCGCATGCGCAGAGGAGTGCGCGGATACTTCGGTATATCAGGACGCATTTGACGATGCACCCAAGGCTGCTGAACCGGCGGCTGAGGAGCCTCAGACTGAGGCCGAGGAAGAGCCGGAAGCCGAAGAGGACTAACCCAATGTTACCAGCAAACGGACGGAATACTCCGTCCGTTTTGTTTATCTAAATAGCTAAAATAAGGAGTTTTACCCATGATCGAATACGAAGGCAGAGTTTTTCGTCCGCCCTCTGAGGCATACAGCCTGATTGTGCAGGTCACTATCGGCTGCAGCCACAACAAGTGCACCTTCTGTGATATGTACAAGGAAAAGCGTTTCCGCGTGCGCAAGCTGGAGGAGGTCAAGGCTGATTTTGATGAAGCACGCCGCATGTACCGCCGTGTCGGCCGTATTTTTCTGGCAGACGGCGATGCGCTGATGTGCCGTCCCGAGCACATGGCAGAAATTCTGCGCTACATCAAGAAGGTATTTCCGGAGTGCGAGCGCGTTACCAGCTATGGCTCTCCGGCGTCCATTCTGTGCAAAAAGCAGGAAGATTTGAACATGCTGCACGATCTGGGTCTGGATATGATCTATCTGGGTCTGGAATCCGGCTCGGATGAGGTACTGCGCCGCATCAACAAGGGCGAAACTGCCGATGAGATCGTTCGTGCGGGTTTGATGGTCAAGGAAGCCGGCATGAAGCTGTCCGTTACCTGCATTGCGGGTCTCGGCTCGCTGGAGCTGAGCGAGGAGCACGCCATCAAGACCGCAGAAGCGCTCTCCCGCATGAAGCCGGAGTACATTGGCCTGCTGACCCTGCTGTTTGAGCTGCCGACGCCGCTCATGCGCGACTGGCAGGAGGGCCGTTTCTACCTGATGAACCCGATTGAAATCGCGCACGAAACCCTCATCCTGCTCGAGCATATCGACTCCGAGGGCAGTATTTTCCGTGCAAATCACGCGTCTAACTACGTTAATCTGGCGGGCACGCTCAACCAGGACAGGGAAGCCATGTGTGCACGTCTGCGCAAGGCCCTTGAGGGCAAAATCAAATTCAAGAGTGAGCAATACCGGGCAAGATAACCAATTTAATGCAACTTAAATTGTGATAATCCGCAAAATTGTTAACATTCTGTGTTGTTTGCGTTACAATTTTCAAAAAAGCGAGACAATGTGCAAAAAGTGTGCTATACTGGTTTCGATCGTGAAAAGCGGAGAGGATGCTTTTCGGGCGTTAAGAATTTGTTAATTTAATATTTACTGTTAGAATTAACATGTGTTCCGTCTTGGAGGACTGATAAATGGATTCCGTATCCCACATTCGCGTTGCAAATCTGCTGATGGATTACGTTGAGCAGACCTGCGGCGTGACCTTTGATCAGAGCGGCTTTATTTACGGCAACCTGAAACCGGATCTGACCGGTACTTACCTCACCAAACGCCATAACCCATCCATTATGATGGATGAAGTGATGGAAAAAATCCGCACTTTTACGCGCAAGTATACCATCGGGCGTACCAACGGACGCGAGCTGTCGGTCGATCTCGGCGAGATCTGCCACTACATGACCGACTTTTTCACCTACCCGCACAACGACGATATCTACGAGCACAATCTGCTTGCGCATTATGTTTATGAAAAGCGCGTTGCACTGGTAATTCGCCGCCGTATGACCGAAGATAAGTTTGAGAAATGGGCAAGTCCCATCATTCCGCCCACGACCGTGGACACACTCGTGAACCGCATTTCCACGATGCACGAGGCTTACCGTACTTCGACTAAGCCGCATGGCATCAACGACGATCTGCAGCATATCTGCATCGCTACCGCTACCGTGGTGCTGTCTATCATCAGCATCGTTTACGAGCAGGTCGAGGATACTGCAGTCGCTACCGCGTAAAACTGTATAAGTCAAAAAACCGCCTTTACAGGCGGTTTTTCTGTTTTTCAGGCACAAAAAGACGAGTCCAAACGGACTCGTCTTTTGCTTTTTATTCTTCGGTACTCTCTGCGTTTTCAACGGATTCAGAGGTTTCTTCCTCGGCTTCTGCCGGGTCTTCCTCCTCCTTGTCCGTGCGGGCAATCGAGATAACCTTTACGTCCTCGCCGGTACGCATGACGATAACGCCCTGCGAGCCGCGGCCGCATTCGCGGATCTCCTCAACGCCGGTGCGGATGATAACGCCGTCATCGGTGATGATCATCACATCGTTTTCGCTGTCTACAACCGCGATTCCTGCCACCATACCGGTCTTTTCGGTCAGGTTATGCAGCATCATGCCGCCGCCGCCGCGATGATGCACGGTAAACTCCTCGACCGGGGTGCGCTTGCCGTAGCCGTTCTCGGTGATAGAGAGCACATATGCGTCCTTGCGGGCACGCGCCGCGCCGATAACGTAATCACCCTCGGCCAGCTTGATGCCGCGCACGCCGGTAGCCACACGGCCCATTGCACGAACCTCGTTCTCGTCAAAGCAGATGGCCTTGCCCTCGTGGGTGGCGATCAGGATGTTCTGCTCGCCGTCGGTCAGACGAACGTCAACCAGTGCGTCGTCCTCGTTGAGGTTGAGCGCACGCAGACCCGCGCGGCGGATGTTCTGCAGGTCGCTCAGCACGATACGCTTTGCAATACCCTGACGGGTGACGAAGAACAGGAACTTATCGTCCGCAAACTCCTGAATCGGGAACATTGCGGTGATTTTTTCGCCGTTTTCCAGTTCCAACAGGTTAACAATGTTCATGCCCTTAGCCGAACGTCCGGTCTCCGGGATCTGATAGCCCTTCAGCTTGTAAACCTTGCCGCGATCCGAGAAGAACAGGATGGTGTCATGCGTGGAGGCGGTGAAGATATCCTTTGCGAAGTCCTCCTCACGGGTGCTCATTGCGGAAACACCGCGGCCGCCGCGGCGCTGTGCGCGGTAAACCGAGGTCGGCTGGCGCTTGATATAGCCGAAGTGGGTGAGGGTGTACGCGCAGTCCTGCTGCTCGATGAGGTCCTCAATGTCGATCTCGTCAGCCACATTCTCAATGCGCGTATGGCGCTCGTCGCCGTATTTCTGCTTGATCTCCTGCAGCTCCTGCTTAACAACAGCAAGAATATTCGCATCGCACGACAGAATTTCCTCAAAGCCTGCAATGCGGCCCTCGAGGTCCTTGTACTCGTCGTTGATCTTCTCCTGCTCCAGACCGGACAGGCGGCCCAGACGCATATCTACGATGGCCTGCGCCTGCGGCTCGTCGAGGTGGAACTCGAAATGCTCCGAGCCGTCCACGATGCCGAGCAGCGCAATCTGGTCGATCCAGAACGGCTCTGCCATCAGGTTTTCCTTGGCTTCGGCCTCGTTCTTGGAGGCGCGGATGATTGCAATAATGCGGTCGATATTGTCGGTTGCGACCTTGAGACCCTCCAGAATGTGCGCACGGTCGCGCGCCTTCTTGAGATCAAAGCGCGTGCGGCGCTCGACAACGTCCTTCTGGAAGCCGATATACTGATCGAGGATCTGGCGCAGCGTCAGCACACGCGGCTGCAGCTTGCCGCCCGCACCCGGCACGAGTGCGATGTGGATCATCGAAATGGTATCCTCGAGCTGCGAATAGGTGAACAGCTGGTTGAGGATGACCTGCGCGTTGGCATCGCGGCGAACATCCACGACGATCTGCATACCCTCGCGAGAGGAATGGTCCTGAATGTTCGTGATGCCGTCGATGCGCTTATCCTTGACGAGATTTGCCATGGACTCGACCAAACGCGCCTTGTTTACCATGTACGGGATTTCCGTAATAACGATCTGGCTCTTGCCGTTCGGCAGATCTACGATCTCGGTCTTTGCGCGAACCTTGATCTTGCCGCGGCCGGTTGCATAAGCCGCACGGATGCCGCTGCGACCCATGATCACGCCGCCGGTCGGGAAGTCCGGTCCCTTGATGAACTGGCAGATTTCGTCCATCTCCGCCTCGGGATGGTCGATGACATAGCAGGTGCCGTCGATGACCTCCGCGAGGTTGTGCGGCGGGATGTTGGTTGCCATGCCGACCGCGATACCGGACGAGCCGTTCACCAGCAGGTTGGGGAAGCGGGAAGGCAGTACGACCGGCTCCTGGCGCTCCTCATCGAAGTTCGGCTGGAAATCGACCGTGTTTTTCTTGATATCCGCCAGCATGTAGTTCGCCAGCTTGGCCATGCGGGCCTCGGTATAACGGTATGCTGCCGGAGGGTCGCCGTCCACGGAACCGAAGTTGCCGTGACCGTCGATCAGCGGATAGTGCAGCGAGAACGGCTGCGCCATACGCACCATCGCGTCGTAAACCGATGCGTCGCCGTGCGGATGATACCGACCGAGCACATTACCGACGGTCGTTGCCGACTTGCGGTAGGGCTTGTCCGAGGTCAGGCCGTCCTCGTACATCGCGTACAGGATGCGGCGGTGTACCGGCTTTAAGCCGTCACGCACATCAGGCAGCGCACGGCCGACAATAACACTCATTGCATAGTCGATGTAGCTTTTCTTCATCTCGCGTTCGAGATCGACCTGCATGATTTTCTGCTGTTCGTATTCTTGACTCATATTTTAATTTTGCCTCCAAAAGTGTTGGCTTTCAGCCGAAAACGACTGTTTTTATCGCTTAGAGGATACTGAGCAGCTCGTCTACCTGCTCCTCGGTCGTGGCCCAGCTGGTTGCCAGACGGATGACCGTATGCTCCGCGTCATATTTCTCTATAAAGCTGTAAACTACCTTGCTTTGCAGCTCGGGCAGTCTGCTGTTTTCTACAATGATGAACTGCTGGTTTGTCGGGGATTCCAGTGCAAAGCGGTATCCCTTTGCTTTGAGACCGTCCCGCAGCTTGATGGCGAGTTTGACCGCCGGTGCGCAGATTTTCTCGTACAGCCCATCGGTGAACAGGGCATCGAACTGCAGCGCGTTCAGACGGCCCTTGGCGATCATTGCGCCGCGGCGCTTGACCATCGTGACGAACTGTTTCGGCATATTGCCGTGCGTGAACACAACCGCTTCGCCGCAGAGCGCGCCGCATTTGGTGCCGCCGATGTAGAACACATCGGTGAGCTTGGCAATGTCCTGCAGCGTCACATCGGTGTCCGCCGTAAGGCCGTAGCCGAGGCGTGCGCCGTCCAGAAACAGCGGCATGGAAAACTCTCTGCACACGGCAGACAGGCGTTCCAGCTCATTTTTGGTGTAAAGCGTGCCATATTCGGACGGATGTGAAATGTAAACCATGCCCGGAAATACCATGTGGTCGTGGCTTGCGTCCGCATAAAAGGTCTGAACATATTCACGGAGATCGTCCGCATCCAGCTTGCCGTTCTTATGCGGAACGGTCAGCACCTTATGTCCGGTGGACTCGATGGCGCCGGCTTCATGCGTGTTCACATGGCCGCAGGAGGACGCTACAACGCCCTCATACGGACGGAGCAGCGTATCAATGACGACCATGTTGGTCTGTGTACCACCGGTCAGGAAATACACCTGAGCGTCCGGGCAGTCCGCCGCTGCTTTAATCTTTTCAGCCGCCGAAGCGGTAAATTTATCGTTGCCGTAGCCGGAAACCGGCTCCATATTCGTCTGTGCCAGATGCTCTAAAACCTTGGGGTATGCGCCATAACCGTAATCATTTTCAAAAAACAGCATAGTTTTCTCCCTTATACGTCCAGATTCATTACATATTTTGCATTTCGCTCGATAAATTCGCGTCTGGGTTCTACCTTTTCGCCCATCAGGAGCGCAAAGGTCTCATCGGCAGCGGCCGCGTCCTCCATCGTAACCTGCAGCAGCGTGCGGTGCTCCGGGTCCATGGTGGTTTCCCACAGCTGCTGCGGGTCCATCTCGCCGAGGCCCTTGTAGCGCTGTACGCGCACATTGTCGCCCATTTCAGCGATGCAGTCGCGCTGCTGCTCCTCAGTATAGGTGTAGCGGACATCCTTGCCCTTTTCGTTCTTGAACAGCGGCGGCTGTGCGATGAACACATGGCCGTGCTCGATCAGCGGGCGCATGAAGCGGAAGAAGAATGTCAGCAGCAGGGTGCGGATATGGCTGCCGTCAACATCGGCATCGGCCATCAGGATGATCTTGCCGTAACGCAGCTTTGCGAGGTCAAAATCATCACCGAAGCCCGCGCCGAATGCGGTGATCATCGGGGTGAGCTTGTCGTTGCCGTAAACACGGTCGAGACGTGCCTTTTCGACGTTCAGCATCTTGCCCCAAAGCGGCAGGATGGCCTGATGGCGGCGGTCGCGGCCTTCCTTGGCGGAGCCGCCTGCGGAATCACCCTCGACGATGTAGATTTCGGTGTAGGTCGGGTCCTTTTCGATGCAGTCCGCCAGCTTGCCCGGCAGAGAAGCGGAATCCAGTGCGGACTTGCGGCGGGTCATCTCACGCGCCTTTTTCGCGGCCTCGCGGGCACGCGCGGCAGTCTGCGCCTTTTCGATGATGGTGCGGGCCACCTGCGGGTTCTCCTCGAAGAAGGTCATCAGCTTCTCGGAAACCATTGCGTCCACCAGCGCACGCATTTCGCTGTTGCCCAGCTTGGTCTTGGTCTGGCCCTCGAACTGCGCTTCCTGCAGCTTGACCGAGATAATCGCAGTCAGACCCTCGCGCGCGTCCTCGCCCTTGAAGGACTCATCGTCCTTGAGCAGCTTGTATTTCTTGCCGTAATCGTTGAGCACACGGGTCAGAGCGGCCTTAAATCCGGTCTCATGCGTGCCGCCCTCGGTGGTGTTGATATTGTTTGCGAAGGACAGCATCAGCTCGCTGTAGCTGTCGGTGTACTGCATGGCAACCTCGGCCATCGAGGTATCGCGGCTGCCCTCCATGTAGATCACATTCTCGTGCAGCGGCGTCTTCGTGCGGTTGAGGTGCTCGACAAACTGGCGGATACCGCCCTCATAGTGCATGACCTCCTCGACCGGCTCATCGTCGCGCTCATCGCGCAGCGTGATTTTCAGACCTGCGTTGAGGAACGCCTGCTCGCGCAGACGCTTTTCGAGCACATCGTACTCGTAGATGGTCGTCTCAAAGATCTCCGGGTCCGCATGGAAACGAATAGTCGTGCCGGTTTCGCTCTCGCACGGCGTATCGCGCATCTTGACGGTCGTTACACCGCGCTCAAAGCGCATGTAGTGCTTGGTATGTCCGTCGCGGACCTCGGCCTCCAGCCAGTCGGACAGCGCGTTTACGACCGATGAACCAACGCCGTGCAGACCGCCGGATACCTTGTAGCCGGAGCCGTCGAACTTGCCGCCTGCGTGCAGGACGGTGAGCACAACCTCGAGCGTCGGAATGCCCATCTGCGGGTGAATACCGCAGGGAATGCCGCGGCCGTTGTCGGCAACGCGGATGATATCGCCCTTTTCGATCGTAACTTCGATGTGCGTGCAGTAGCCTGCGAGCGCCTCGTCGATCGAGTTATCGACGATCTCATACACCAGATGGTGCAGACCGCGTGCCGAGGTAGAACCGATGTACATACCCGGGCGCTTGCGGACAGCCTCTAAGCCTTCGAGCACCTGAATCTGATTTTCATCATATTTGTCGGTAACCTTCAGGTCGAGCACTTCGTCCTTGATTTCGATTTCTTCACTCATATTGTTAAATTTCCTTTCCAGAAATTGCGGGAACAAAACAAATCGCGCGTCAGCGCGCCTAAAATAGAATTTCCATCGGAAATTCATAAAAAGTGGGAGTATGTATCACACTTTTTATACAAGTGCGGAGAAAAGTTTCAACCATCGGGCGGAACTTTTCGTAGCTTGGGATATGTCCGCGTATACGCGGCATATCCTTTTCGTCGAAAAAATGTATTTTTCGACGAAGGCGGAGCCTACACGGCGTAGCCCTTTTCAGCGCGGCGCTGAATGGCCTGCGGAGAAAGCTGTGTCAGGTACAGGGTCTCACCGAGGGCGTTTTCGCACAGCACAGCCGCGCGCGGCAGATCGTCGTACAGCTCGATGATCTGTCCCTCGTCCTGCAGGCGTTCCAGCAGCAGGCGCGTGCGCTTGGATGCGGTCGCCGTGTCCATATCGAACACCGCAACTACGCTCTGCAAGGGCACGATGTAGTCCTGACCTAAATGTAAATACATTCTGTTCCTCCGGAATAATTAGAAATTAGTAATGCGTAATTAAAGTCCTGCGGATTTTCTATCCGTTTCAACAATCGCGCCGTGCGCGACACCCTAATTTCTAATTACTGACTGGATTTAATTATACCACTTTTTTCACTAATTGTGTACCCTAAACCTAAGGAAAAACAAATATTTCTCTGTTTTTTTGAAAGAAAACAAGGGCACGGCAGGAAATTTCGAGGTGGTATCTGTTCCCGCCGTGCAATAGTTTGTAAAATTATGTGATTTTAGTGTGTTTCTGCGGATTTTTCGCCGTTTTGAATATGGAAAACCGCGCCTGCACGCAGCTTTTCCGAGATGCCGTCCTCGCAGCAGGTGATCATGACCTGACCCGCCGATATGCGGTTGAGCACAAAGTCCTGACGGCGGCGGTCAAGCTCGCTGAGCACATCGTCGAGCAGCAGCACCGGATACTCGCCGTCCTCGTCGAAGAACAGCTCACGCTCGGCAAGTTTAAGCGACAGTGTGCAGGTCCGCACCTGTCCCTGCGAGCCGAAGGAAGAGGCACTGCGGCCATCCAATAACAGCTCCAAGTCATCCTTATGCGGACCGGAAAGACAGCTTTTGGCCGCAATCTCGGCGGTTTTATGGCTGAACACATGGTCGATAAGTTGCTTTTCGATTGTTCGAGCGTCTGCAAACGGGTCAGTGACGCTCGACACGGTCTTGTACACACCGGAGAGCACCTCATGCGGCGCGATATCTGCATAGACGGCAGCCGCGGCCTTGAGCAGCTTACGGCAGTAGTACGCGCGGTAGCGGATAATCTGCGCGCCGATATGCGCCATGCGCAGCGAGAAATCCTCCCACATGGAGAGTAGCGAAGGCTTTTCTTCGCTGTCGCGCAGAATGCGCGTTTTATGCTCGTGCAGACGGTTGTATTCCTCGAGATAGCGTGCGTAGTTGGGCCGCATCTGGCACAGCGCGGTATCGAGAAATCGGCGGCGAGCCGCCGCTCCTGCACGGACGAGCATCAGATCCTCCGGGCAGAACAGCACGGTTTTGAGCAGTCCCTGTGCGTCCGACTGGCGTTTCTGCCGCACACCGTTTTTGTAGATTTCCATCGCTTTGGTGCGGGAAAATCGCAGTTCAAGCGAAATATCGCGCTCCTGCGCGAGAAAATCCGCAAAGATGAAGGCATGATTCTCTCCGAACCGCAGCCCCTCTTTTTTCTGGGCCGTGCGGAACAGCCGCATGGTCGAGCAGGCCGCTGCCGCTTCGAGCAGGTTGGTTTTGCCCTGTCCGTTTTCGCCGCAGATCAGGTTGACCGCCGGATCGAACGCAAACGATTCGTCCGCATAGTTGCGGAAATTCTGCAGTTTTAACGACTTGATGTACATGGGCTTCTCCATATTAGACGATTTATATGATAACGGACACGCAAAATCGCGTTCGTTATCATACATAGTGTTTATTTTATTTAATGCAGACCTTCGCGCCGTCCAGCTCTACTGTGTCACCGGAACGCAGTTTTTTGCCGCGCATGGTGCAGATTTCGCCGTTTACCAGCACTTCACCCTCGGCAATGCGGATCTTCGCTTCGCCGCCGGAGCTTACCAGGTTTGCAAATTTAAGCAGTGCATCAAGTTTGATGAATTCGGTTTCAATTTTAATTTCAGTCATTGGCTTTCAGTCTCACAGGCAGTACAAGATAGGTGTATTTATCGCCTTCCATCGGCGAAATGATCATCGGGTTGAGTGCGCCCTTGAGTTGCAGCTTCACCTGCTCATCGCCGGCCGCGCGCAGCGCCTCCAGAATGTAGCGGTTGTTGAAGCCGATCTCAAGGTTCTCGATCGAACCGTCAAACGGGCATTCGTCATAGCTCTTGCCGATCGCGGTCACGCACGACATCTGCACATACGAGCCGTCAAAATGGAAGCGGATCGGGTTTTTCAGCTTTTCCGACACGATCAGGGAGACACGTTCGATGCACTGGATCAGCTCCTGGCGATCCGCCGAAACCTCGTGCTCGAACTCCTTCGGAATGGCCGCACGGTAGTTGAGAAACTCGCCGTCGATCAGACGGGTAATGAGAGTCGTGCCGCCGATGCGGAACAAAATGTTCTTGGAATCCGGAAAAATCTCGACAATATCGTCATCATCACCCAGAATTCGTTCGATCTCGCGCAGAGACGCGCCCGGCACAACAAACTTCATATCACCGGGAACGCCCTCGACGGTCTCGCGGCGCACAGACAGACGGTAGCCGTCAACGGCCACGACGTTCAGCCGGCTGCCTTCGATTTCAAACAGGCAGCCGGTATGGATGGGCTTGGATTCGTTGTCCGAAACCGAGAAAATGGTCTGCGCGATCATGCTCTTGAGAATGGGCTGCGGCAGAGAAAGGCCCTTGTCGCTGGCCACATCAGCCAGAGCCGGATACTCGTCGGCCTCGCTGGCCATCAGGTTGAATACCGAACGGCCGCACTTGATGGTGGTCATCAGCTTGTCGTCGGTCTCAAGGTAGACTACGTCCTGCGGCAGCTTGCGCACGATTTCGCAGAACAGACGGGAATTCAGTACGATTCTGCCGGGTTCTACCACATCGACCTGAGCGGTCGTGCGAATGCCCATGGACAGGTCGTAGCCGGTGATGGTCAGGGTATCTGCATCGGCTGCCAGCAGCAGACCTTCGAGCAGCGGCATCGAGCTTTTGCCGGTTACTGCGCGTGAGGCGATGTTGAGCAGATTCAGCAGGGTTTCTTTTTCACAGGAAAACTTCATAGTTGCTCCTCTCAAAACTGGAAATAAAATAAAGAGTCGGTTTATGCAGTATTTGCATATTTATAAATATGCGCCAGCGAATACTGTGCGATTGCACGCACTATCTAATGATCATGTCCGCAGTGGGCGAACAGCTTCTGGCCTGCGTCGCCAGAGACTCGAAAGATCACACATAATAGAAGGATAGGATATAGTATTCGTAGTAGTACCTGGGGAAATTGGGGAAAACCCGAAAATCCTCAGGTATGGCGCGGGAAATGTCGTACACAGGAGGTTGTGGATGAAAAATAAACGATACACAGCGAAAATAACCCTGTTATTTATCCACAGAGTTATCCATGTGGAATCCACAGGATGGTTGGGGATAACTAAACTGTGCATTTTTAGACTGTGGAAAAGCCATTTTGCACGAATGCACGGCAAAGATCAGCCGTCGCCGCGGATATTATTATGCAGCTTTTTGATGACGTCCTCGGTCTCGCGGGAGTTCTTGCGCTCCTCCTCGATCTTGTTGCAGGCGTGCATGACGGTGGTATGGTCGCGTTTGAATATCTTTGCAATATCGGGGAAGGAGTATTCAAGCTCCTGCCGGATCATGTACATTGCCATCTGCCGCGGGTAGGCTACATCCTTGGAGCGATTCTGCGAGATCATCTGCTCGACCGGGATATAGAAGTAGTTCGCTACCGCTTCCATAATGCGCTCCGGTGTCGGATTGAGACCCGGATTCTCGGTGCGCAGCGCGTCGATCGCGTTTTCTGCAAGCGAAACCGTGATGCGTTCGCCCATCAGCTCGTGCATGGCCTTGATCTTTTTGACCGCGCCTTCAAGCTGGCGGATATTTGCCTGGATATTCTCTGCAATGTAGTTGGATACGTCATCGGGCAGTTCAACGCCCATTTTGACCGCTTTATCGCGGATAATGGCGATTCTGGTCTCAAAATCAGGCGGCTGAATATCAGCGAGCAGACCCCATTCAAAACGGGTCTTCATGCGGTCCTCGAGTGTGTTGATTTCCTTCGGCGGACGGTCAGAAGTGAGCACGATCTGCTTTTTTGCCTCATAAAGCGCGTTAAAGGTATGGAAAAATTCCTCCTGCGTGCGCTCTTTGCCGGCGATGAACTGCACGTCATCCAGCAGCAGCAGGTCAACCATGCGGTACTTGTTGCGGAATGCCTGTACGTTGCCTTCCTGGATGGCGGTGATCAGCTCGTTGGTGAAATCCTCACCCTTTACATATATAATGCGGTATTCCGGATGGGTGCGGCGCAGCACGTTTGCGATCGCGTACATCAGATGCGTTTTACCCAGACCCGAGTTGCCGTAGATGAAAAGCGGGTTGTTCTCTGCCGCCGGGCGCTGCGAAACCGCAAGTGCAGCCGCATGTGCGAATTTGTTGCTCGAACCAACGATAAAACGCTCAAACGTGTAGTCGTCATACGGAGAAGTGCTCGTGCTCGGCGCGGTGTATTCGCCGGTCACTACAACGATCGTGATCGGGTCGCCGGTCAGGTTGTGCAGCACCTCCTGCAGAGGAGCGATAAATTTGGACTCGATAAATTCTTTCTTAAAGGGTACCGGAGAGTGCAGCACCAGCCGATTATCCCCAAAGGAAACGACCGTTACGTCGTCAAACCAAGCGGAAATGGTGGAAGGAGGGAAGTCCAGCTGCTCGAGCGCCATCTCCAATATATTGTTTGCCATAGGGCGCCTCCTGTCGATAATGATTCTATTTTATAATAGCATATTTTATCCACAAGTTCAATGCGTCGATGTGGATAACTGTCCGGCGGCGTGCCGCGCGGCAGCATGATTTTGAACAGCCGAACCGGTTTATTTACTTCGCAGAATTTAAAAAAATCGGCGTTTTTTGCGTCGAAATCATCGAAAATTAAAGCCGGTTGGAAAAAATGCACGGCGTTTTTTATGAAAACTGCGGAATTTATGCAAAAATTCATCGAAAATTGGTGGCTTTTCCGCGAAAATCCGAAAATCCACAGATTGCCGAAAACCGTGATTACGCAAGACATTGAGCAGATGCTTCCGCTTATCCACAACATGTTGACAACCTGTGCAAACTGCTGAAATTCGTTCCGAGGGTCGGAAAAAATGCTTGACAAAATCGAACCTATATAGGATAATAAATATCGTATCCTATTATGCAGACAGGCAGCGGCATATGCCCGCGTCTTGCGCCGGACCTATGCCGGTGCCCATCTGTAAATTTTAGAACAGGGAGGTGCACAAAGTTATGAAGAGAACGTTCCAGCCGAAGAAGCGTCAGCGCTCCAAGGAGCACGGCTTCCGTAAGCGTATGTCCACGTCCAACGGCCGCAAGGTACTTGCACGCCGTCGCGCTAAGGGTCGCGCTAAGCTGTCTGCTTAATGACAGCCTATAAAGGAAGTATTCAGACTTCCTGAAAATTCGCGCCAGCGGCGCAAAAGAGTTCGTAACGAGCCGCATTCGTGCGGCTCGTTTTTTCGTTTACGGGCAACACCACTCAAGCAATCGCTGTCGGGAGCGGTGTCACCCTGTTTAGGGTGCAGTCCATGCAGCGAAAATACGGTATTCAGGTTCGGATTTTACTAACCGCAACGAACGAAATAGTAAAATCAGCTTTGCAAACCATCAGATGCAAAGAAAAAATACGTTTTTTTCGAGGGCATCAGGAAAAAACGGGAGCATCAGAAGATGAAAAAAACAGTATCCTTAAAGGAAAACCACGAATTCCGCCGATTGTATCATCGTGGTGTGTCCACGGCAGGAAAACACGTTGTGATCTACTGCCGCAGGAACAAGCTCGGCTACAACCGGCTGGGACTCACCGTCAGTGCCAAGCTGGCGTGTGCGGTGAAAAGAAACCGCATCAAGCGTTTGTTTCGTGAGGCGTACCGTCTCAACGAGGACAAATTTGCCGACGGCATCGACCTTGTGCTGGTCGCACGGGTACGGGCCGTAGGCGCAAGCTATCAGGAAATCGAAAAATCGCTGCTGCGCGCCTTAAAGGACAACAAGGTTGCGGCAGCTCGGACATGAAGCGGCTGCTGCTGGCGATGATCCGGTTTTATCGCCGGTATATTTCTCCAAACAAACCGCCCTGCTGCCGGTATATCCCGACCTGCTCGCAGTACGCGATCGAGGCCATCGAGAAATACGGCGCAATCAAGGGCGGCTGGCTGGCGTTTAAGCGCATCTGCCGCTGCAATCCTTTCTCTAAGAGAGGACCCTATGATCCAGTTCCATAATAGGAACGGGATCATGTTTTATACTGCCTTACGGCGGTAAAGTGAGGATTTTGCTTTGCAAAATCCTTTTCACTGTGTCGTTTTACAATTTAACATGGAGGTTTTTATGACCCTGGATCAACTTTCTAACCTGGTCAAAGATCCGAAACTGTTCGGTATTTTGATCGTTCGACCGTTCGGCCTGCTGCTGCAGTGGCTGTACAGCATCGTGCAGAACTACGGTATCGCCGTTATCCTGTTCGCGCTGCTGGTAAAGCTGGTCTGCATCCCGCTGACCATCAAGAGCAAGAAGAGTATGCTCGCCATGAGCGCGATGAACGCCGAGCTCCAGCAGCTGCAGAAGAAGTACGCGAACAACCGCGTCAAGCTGAACGAAGAGATGCAGAAGCTGTATGAGAAGCACGGCGTCAGCCCGATGAGCGGATGTCTGCCCAACCTTATCCCGATGCCGATCATGATGGGCCTGTACTACGCGGTTCAGCAGCCGCTGCAGTACATCGTCGGCCTGAGCCGCGAAACCGTTATCGCATTGGCGCAGATGATCGGTCTGGATCAGTTTGCGGGCGCAAACTACACCGTTCAGATCAAGATCGCCGAGAAGCTGAACGTTTTCGTGGACGGAAGCGGCCATTTCTCGGATGCTGTTACCAACTGCCTGCAGAGCGGCGAGACCATTTTCCCGCTGGATTTCCACTTCTTTGGTCTGAATCTGGCTGATACGCCGTCTATCTCTCATCCGAGCATTATCTGGATCATCCCGATCCTGTCCGGTCTGACCGCATTCCTGTCCTCCTACATCATGCAGAAGATGCAGGGCACGCAGAACTCTGCAGCAGCAGGTCAGATGAAGATGCTCAACTTTATGATGCCGCTGATGTCGCTGTACTTTGCGTTCATCCTTCCGGGTGCGATCGGCATCTACTGGATCTTCAACAACGTATTTACCTGCGTACAGGAGATCATCCTCACCAAGACGCTCCGCGGCAAGCAGGAGGCCAAGCAGGCTGCTGAGGCTGCCCGCATCGAGGCAGAGAAGCAGGCTAAGCGTGAAGCACACAAGGCTGCACAGAAGCAGCAGTCCCAGAACGCAAAGAACAAAAAGGGGGACAAGTAAATCATGCAGAAGTTTTTAGAGGCTACCGGTGAAAACCGTGACGCAGCAGTCGAGAATGCCCTCAAGCAGCTCGGTCTGGAGCGCGACGATGTATCGGTAGAGGTACTCGAGATCGGCAAAAAGGGCTTTCTGGGTATCGGCGCAACGCCGGCACGCGTGCGCGTGACCTATGAAGCACCGGATATTCCGGCAGCAAAGCCGGAGGTAAAGCGTGAGGAGCGCAAGCCCGCTCCCAAGGCTGAGCCGAAGCAGGAGAAGCCTGCTGTCAAGGCGGAAAAGCCGGCTCCGAAGCAAGAGAAACCCGCTGAGAAGCCGCAGAAGCTGTCCATCACCACGGATGATAACACGCCTCGTCTGGTAAAGGCTGCTCCGGCAGACTTTGTACCGGAAAAGCTGGAGTTTGAGCGTCCGCCGCGCCGTGAGCGCAGCGACCGTCCGCGCCGTGACCGCGGCGACCGCAATGGCCGTGACCGCCGTCCGCGCCGCCCGCGTGAGGACCGTCCGATCACGCCATCCGTTCCAAAGGAGCGTGAGCTGATCCCGGTTTCCGAAGCAGGCATGCAGCAGGCGGAAAAGCTGGCTACCGATTTTGTAACCGGTTTGCTGGCAAAGATGGGCGTTGAGGGTCAGGTTAAGACCCTGCCTCAGGTAGAGTGCGACCAGCTCCGTCTGGAGATTTCCGGTCCGGATATGGGCCCGATCATCGGCCGCCGCGGCGACACGCTGGATGCCATCCAGTACCTCGGCTCTCTGGTGCTGAATAATGCACTGGATGAGCACGTTCGTCTGTCTGTCGATACCGAAAACTACCGCGAGAAGCGCGCGGAAAGCCTGGAGCGTCTGGCCCGCAAGATGGCGATGAAGGTCGTTAAGGCGCATCGCTCCATGACGCTTGAGCCGATGAACCCGTATGAGCGCCGCATCATCCATGCCGCGCTGCAGGACTTCAACGGTGTGACCACCTATTCGACCGGCACCGAGCCGGGTCGCCGCGTTGTTATTGCGCCGGATAACAGCTATCGCAACCGCGACCGCGGTTAAATCGGGGTATTCGTTATGAACGATACGATTGCCGCAATTTCCTCCTCCGGCGGACCGATCGGTTTGATCCGCGTGTCGGGTGAACGCGCAATCGAAGCGATAAATGCCGTTTTTCAGGCGAAGAACGGCAAGCCGCTTACGGAAGCACCCTCGCAGAAGCTGGTTTACGGCACACTGACGGACAAGTCCGGCAATGTGATCGACTGCTGCTACGCTGTCGCGCTGCACGCACCGCACACCTATACGGGTGAAACGATGGCGGAGCTGCAGTGCCACGGCTCGACAGCCGTGCTGTGTGCCGGCCTGGACGCTCTGTTCGCGCAGGGCGTGCGGCAGGCAGAGGCAGGTGAGTTTACTCGCCGCGCCTTCTTAAACGGCAAAATGGGCCTTTCTGAGGCTGAAGCCGTGCATGATCTGATCACCGCGCGCACCGCAGAGGCGGCGCAGAATGCGGCGGCACAGGTCATGGGCGCGGTCGGCTCTCCCGTGCAGCAGATGCGCGATGAGCTGCTCGGCATGGTGGCGCATTTCCACGCGGTCGTGGATTTCCCGGACGAGGACATTGATCCGGTGCTGTTCGAGGACGCCGCAGCGCTGTTGCACCGCACGACAAGCCGTCTGTACAGCATGGCAGAAAGCTATGAGCGCGGCCGTATTCTTAGAGAAGGCGTACCATGCGTTATCCTCGGAAGGCCGAACGCCGGCAAGTCCACACTGCTGAACACGCTGCTCGGCCGCGAGCGGGCGATCGTGACCGATATTCCGGGCACGACCCGCGATCTCATCGAGGAGAATGTCAAGGTCGGACAGATTCTGCTTCGTGTGACCGACACCGCCGGTCTGCGCAACACGGACGATCCGGTGGAGCAGGCGGGCATTGACCGGGCGATGGCGGAGGCTTCGGCTTCCTCGCTCATCCTGGCTGTGTTCGACGGCTCCAAGCCCATCAGCGACGAGGATATGCTCGTGCTGGCACGCTCGGCAGGCCACCGCGCGATCGCGGTTGTGAACAAGGTCGATCTGCCGCAGCAGCTGGATGAAAAGCTGCTGAAAAAGCACTTCCTGCATATCGTGCCGCTTTCTGCGAAAACCGGTGACGGACTGGATAAGCTGCTCAATCTTATCCCGCGAACCGTGGGTCTGGGCGACGGTGCGTTTGACGGTGCGCTCATCACTAACGCAAGACAGGCGGCGGCGCTGGCGCGTGCTGCCGAACGCTGTGAAGCAGCGCTGTATGCGGCGCAATCCGGTATGACGCCGGATGCGGTCGTGATGGACGCCGAGGGCGCGATTACCGCACTGGGCGAGATCACCGGCGAAACTGTGACCGATGCCGTTGTCACCCGCATTTTCAGCGACTTCTGCGTCGGAAAGTGATGCTGCTGCAGCTGTTATTAAGAGAAATTGCACTTAAAATTCAGAGAGGACGTTTGCAATCTGTGCAAACGTCCTCTTTTATTTTGCGCTGAAATCGTGTATGATATATACTGTATGTCCGCAGGTAAAAATGAGGTAAAAACCACTTGTGCACAACTTCTATCCGGCGGTATACGAGATATAGTGGATAACCCAGAAAATTGCCCTATATTCGACTACTTATTGTAATAATAAAACGGAAATAAAACTGTGCGTATAAAAATATGGTCAAAGACTCACAAGTTATCAACAGTATCCACAGAGTTATCAACAGTTACGCACAGGTTTCACACAACCGAAATCACAGGAATTTTTTGAAAGGGGAGAGAGCGCCAATGACGGTTTTTTCGGCAGAGAGCTTTGATGTAGCGGTGATCGGCGCCGGTCATGCCGGTATTGAGGCGGCGCTGGCTGCAGCACGTTTGGGTGCAAAAACAGCGTGTTTTTCGATCAATTTGGACGCCGTAGGCAATATGCCGTGCAATCCGGCGATCGGCGGCACAGCTAAGGGACACCTTGTACGCGAGATAGATGCGCTCGGCGGTGAGATGGCGCGTGCGGCTGACGCGGCCTGCATCCAGTACCGCATGCTCAACCGCGGCAAGGGTCCGGCAGTGCACTCGCTGCGTGCACAGGCCGACCGCATTAAATACAGAGAGTATATGAAGCACACGCTTGAGCGGCAGGAAAACCTGTTTCTCATGCAGGACGAGATCGTGTCCGTTGAGGTGGAGAACGGTGCCGTTTCCGCGGTTGTTACCGCCATCGGCGCACGACATCCGGTCAAGGCGGCTGTCATTGCGTCCGGCACATTCCTCGGCGGACGTGTGATCATCGGTGAGTACACCCGTGAATCCGGTCCGGACGGCATGGCGGCAGCCAAGCCGCTCACCGAGTCGCTGCGCGGTCTGGGACTGCGGCTGCAGCGGTTTAAGACAGGTACGCCGCCGCGTATCAATCGCCGTTCAATCAATTATACCGATCTGGCGGAGCAGGCCGGTGAGGATGAGATCATCCCGTTTTCGTTCGAGACCGACCACCCGCCGGACAACCGCGCGGTGTGTTATCTGACCTACACGACCGCAAAAACACATGAAATCATCCGCGCAAATCTGAGCCGTTCGCCGCTGTACGGCGGCCAGATTGAGGGCGTAGGACCGCGCTATTGTCCGTCTATCGAGGACAAAGTGGTGCGCTTTGCGGATAAGCCGCGCCATCAGCTGTTCCTTGAGCCGATGGGTCTGGACACCGAGGAGGTCTATGTGCAGGGCTTCTCGTCGTCCATGCCGTTCGACGTACAGCGCGAGATGCTGCGCTCGGTCAAGGGATTGGAGAACGCGGAGATTATGCGGCCGGCGTACGCCATCGAGTATGACTGCATCGACCCGCTGGAGCTGCGGCCGACGCTCGAGACTAAAAAGGTGCCCGGACTGTACGGCGCAGGCCAGTTCTGCGGCTCGTCCGGCTATGAGGAGGCGGCGGCGCAGGGATTGGTTGCGGGCATCAACGCCGCGCTCAAAATCAAGGGCGAGGAGCCGCTTGTACTCGACCGTGCGGACGGCTACATCGGTACGCTGATCGACGATCTGGTGACGCGCGGCACGAGCGAACCCTACCGCATGATGACCTCACGCTCGGAATACCGCCTGCTTCTGCGGCAGGATAACGCAGATGAGCGTCTGGTGCCGATTGGTGTTCGAGTTGGCTTAAATCCGCCGGAACGCGGCGAAAAGGTGCGTAAAAAGTACGAAGCAGTGCAGGCGGAGATCGACCGCACAGCCTCGGTCGGCGTAGCGCCGACCGATAAATTGAACGGCTTTCTTGCGGGTAAAAACTCTACACCGCTCAAGGCGGGCTGCAAGCTGATCGACCTGCTGCGCCGTCCGGAACTCAGCTATGCGGATCTTGCAATGTTCGATCCTGAGCGTCCGGAGCTGCCCGCTGTTATCCGTGAGCAGGTGGAAATCCGCGTCAAATACGCGGGTTATATCGAGCGCCAGATGCGCGATGTGGAGCAGTACCGCAAGCTGCAGAGCCGCCCGTTGCCGCTCGATCTGGACTACAACGAGGTGGACTCGCTGCGACTGGAAGCACGTCAGAAACTGAACGCAGTCAAGCCGCTGAATTTCGGTCAGGCGGCTCGTATTTCGGGCGTTTCACCGGCGGATATCACGGCACTGATGATCTACATCGAGACCCATAAAAAGGAGGAAAAGGCATGACCGAACGCGAACTTTTGACCGCCGGTCTGCGCGAGCTGGGCGTCGCAGAGTGTCCGTCTGCAGCGGACAACTTACTGCGCTATTCCGAGATTCTGCGCGAGAAAAACAAGGTTATGAATCTGACTGCCATTACCGATCCGACCGAAATCGTGACCCGGCATTTTCTCGATTGCGCGGCACTTGCACCGTATATGCCGCAGGATGGACGCGTGCTCGATGTGGGAACGGGAGCCGGTTTTCCGGGCATGCCGCTGGCGATTCTGTGCCCGCAGACCGAGTTTGTGCTGCTCGATGCACTGCGCAAGCGCATTGATTTTCTAAATGAAGTCATCACCGAGCTGGGTCTGACCAACGTCACGGCGGTGCATGCCCGTGCGGAGGATTACGCCAGAGACAACCGCGGCACGTTTGATCTTGCGGTGTCGCGTGCGGTAGCCGATCTGCGCGTGCTGAGTGAACTGGCGCTGCCGATGGTCAAGGTCGGCGGTGCATTTCTCGCCATGAAGGCCGAGGACTGCACAGAGGAAGTTGAAACAGCGGCAAACGCCCGCACGGTTCTCGGTGCGCCGGACGCTGAAGTGCTGCACTACACTGTGCCGTTCGATGAGGTTTTACGCGCCATCGTGCGCCTGCAGAAAACGCAGGAAACACCGGAAAAGTATCCGCGCCGCTTCAAGAAAATACAGACTTCGCCGCTGTAAATCAGGCGAGAAATATACGGAAAGTACCCCTCTGTACGGAAAATTACAGAGGGTATTTTTTGTCCGAAAATAGGGGAAAATATAGATATCAGGTAGAATTTGTCATGTTTTCGTCGAATTTTGCAGATTGTGCGGTCGATTTTACTTGTCAATATGTAATTATATGGTAATCTATTACCAAGGGCGACATTTCTGCTGGTGGTGCGGCAGAGATAAGCGCGAATGAAATGAACGAATAAGACGAATTGGAGAGTGGTTGACCATGATGTCTGTATTAACACTGGTTTCCGGCAAAGAGGATCGCACGTTGCGGCGTATTCGCGTGAGTGAGATTGCGCGCAATCCCAATCAGCCGAGGAAATACTTTGATCCGGAGGCAATCGCGCAGCTGGCAGAGAGTATCCGGCAGTACGGTGTACTCAATCCGCTGACCGTACGGCGTGCTCCCGGAGGCGGTTATGAGCTTGTGGCAGGGGAGAGAAGGCTGCGCGCGGCGCGTGTTGCGGGGCTTAACGATGTACCATGTCTGCTGATTGCGGCGGATAACGAGGATTCCTCGGCGATTGCGCTCGTAGAGAACTTGCAAAGGCGTGATCTGGATTTTTTCGAGGAAGCCTATGGCTTCAAGCGTCTGATTGATCAGTACGGACTGACGCAGGAGGAAGCTGCGCGTAAAGTAGGGAAAACACAGTCTGCGGTGGCGAATAAGCTGCGTCTGCTGCGGCTTTCTCCGCAAAATATGGAATTGATTCGCAGTGCGAACCTTACAGAGCGGCACGCGCGCTGTCTGCTGCGTCTGCATGATGACGAGGAACGGATGAACGCCACACACTATATTATCGAGAACGAATTAAACGTCAGTCGATCGGAGGAGTATATCGAGAACCTGCTGGAGCAGAAAAAGCATCCGGAGTTGACCGAGCCGCCGCATAAGAATAATGTTGTGCGGCTTATTAAGGATGTGCGTTTTTTCCTGAATACGCTCAATCGGGCGGTCGGCGTAATGGTGGACGCCGGAATCGGTGCAACCGTAGACCGGCAGGAAAACGAGGATGGAATTACGCTGACAATCAATATTCCGCACGCAAAAAGCTGATGTTTCACGTGAAACACTTTTGTTCCACAGGAGGGCGGATTTTGTTTCACGTGAAACATGGGATAGTTGTTTGCGAAGCAAACGGAATCTGCGCTGACGCCGCGCGGGCGCACAAGAGGGTAGACACCAAGGTTTGCCCGTAGGCCACTAAACCTTTTTTCCGCGCCGTGCGCGGATTAAATGAGTACCACCCTCTTGTGAATTACCCCTTTCCCTTTAGGAAGCACGGCGAAAATCGGAGAGCGGCGACTGCTGCGAAAAGGAGAACGGCAGTCGGGTTACTCTTGCGTGGCTTTCGAAAACGATTCGCAGTTCACAGATAACGCACTGCTACACATGTCGGCTACTCTACGCAGGGGCGGCATAACAGTGCCGACAAACGGTTTTACTGTGTGTATGATGCACGGCAATTCTGGGTAGGGCGGGAGCAGATTGGAGAGCGTGTAAAGGTATATATATAATAAGGTAAGAGAGCCGAACGGCTCTCTTTTGTTTCACGTGAAACAAAAGTCAGTGAATTTACCAGTTGTATCCTGTAAAACGGCAAAATACTTGATGTTTCACGTGAAACAGCTGTAAAAATACTGCGATTGCTTTGCAATTAAAAGTGCAATGTGATATAATGAAATCCGTAGAAAAAACCATGGACGAGAGGAAATGACTATGGGGAAGATTATCGCGTTTGCCAATCAAAAGGGCGGCGTGGGAAAAACTACAACCGCCATCAACCTCGCGGCAGCGTTGTCGGAGCGCGAAAAGCGCGTTCTGCTGTGTGATTTCGATCCGCAGGGCAATGCAACCTCCGGTTTTGGCGTGGATCCGCGCTCACTGGAAACCTCGATTTACGATTTGATTGTAGCCGATCAGCCGGATGTCAAGAGCGCAATCGTATCGACCAAGTGGGTTGATCTGCTGGGCGCGAACGTCAATCTGGCGGGTGCTGAGTTGGATTTGATTGGAATGTCCGACCGCGAGTACCGTCTGAAAAACGTACTCGATCAGGTGAAGGACGATTACGACTATGTATTTATCGACTGTCCGCCGTCACTCGGTCTGCTGACGCTCAACTGCCTGTGTGCAGCCGACAGCTTTCTGGTGCCGCTGCAGTGCGAGTATTACGCGCTCGAAGGTCTGAGTCAGTTGATGACGACCGTGCGCATGGTAAAGAAGGCGCTCAACCGCAAGCTGGTGATGGAAGGTGTGCTGCTGACCATGTTTGACGGACGCACCAATCTGTCGATTCAGGTGGTTGAGGAAGTGAAAAAGCACTTCCCGGGCGAGGTGTTTTCGGCTGTTGTGCCGCGCAACGTGCGTCTGAGTGAAGCGCCGAGCCATGGCAAGCCCATAACGGCATACGACAGAATGTGCCGCGGCGCAGAGGCTTATCTGGCTCTCGCGGACGAGATTCTGAAGAAAAATGACCGAAAGGGGAGAAGCTGATGGCAGGCGCAAAAATGGGTCTGGGCGGCGGCTTGTCCAACCTTTTCGGCAGTGATACCAGCGATTTAATGGAAGAAAGTCTGGATAACGGCATAAAAAACCTGCCTTTGGCAAAAATCGGGCCGAATCCCGATCAGCCGAGGAAGGTCTTTGATCAGGTATCTCTGGACGAGCTGGCAGAGAGCATTCACCTGCACGGCGTCATCACACCAATCACGGTGCGCAAGGGCGAGAAGGACGGCTACTATCAGATCATTGCAGGTGAGCGTCGCTGGCGTGCAGCACGTCAGGCAGGTTTGGAAGACATTCCTGCGATGGTGCTTGAGGCTGAGGAAGACGAGATCATGGAGCTGGCACTGATCGAAAATCTGCAGCGGCAGGACCTGAACCCGATCGAAGAAGCCGAAGGTTATGAGCGTCTGATGAAGCAGTTCGGACTGACGCAGGAGCAGGTTGCCAAGCGCGTGGTCAAGTCCCGTTCGGCGGTGGCGAACGCACTGCGTCTGCTGGCTTTGCCGACCGAGGTGCGTACGATGGTCAGCGAAGGCGAAATCTCCGGCGGTCACGCGCGGGCAGTCCTTGCAGTAAACGAAGCGGATAAGCGCGTAGAGGCAGCCAGACAGATGGTCGGTCTGTCGGTCCGTCAGTCGGAGGCGCTGGCCAAGCGCATGAACAAAAAAACGGTCGAGAAGCCTGAGCAGTCGCCCGAGGTTTCAGTGGACTACATTGCCGAGCTGGAGAAGGAGCTGGAGGGCGCCCTCGGACGCAAGATCAGCATCCAGCAGGGCAAGCACAGCGGCCAGCTGACGCTGGAATATTACGGCGCAGAAGATTTGGAGCGGCTCAGTGAAGCACTCCGAAACCTGCGTGTATAAAGGAGGCAAGCAATGGACGAGCAGAATAAGCAGCCGGAACAGAACAAGCCGGAGAAAAAGCTCAGCCGCACCACGCTGACCTTTTATATCGTCGGACTGTTTTCTGTAGCGATTGCGCTGATCCTGATCAGCTATGTGGCACAGTCGCGTGCGGACAAGCAGGTCGAAAATCTGAGCTCACAGCTGACACAGCAGCAGACCGTGGCACAGGGCGCAACCCAGAAAGTGGAAGATTTGCAGAAGCAGTATGACATACAGAACACTGCACTGGATAAGGTCCGCAAGACGCTGGACAGCGAGCAGGCGGCAACCGATGTAGTCGGTGCGACCGAGCAGCGTATGGAGGAGCGTGAGGTGTATCAGTACCTTGCGCAGATCGGCGTTTCCCTGGCGGCAAAGCAGACCGCAGATGCCCGCAAGACCTGCGACGAAATGCTGACGAAATACAGCGAGGAGCGTTTGATGGGCAGCAGCGAGGATGGCTTTGATGAGAACATCAGCAAACTGTTCCAGTCGGTCAAAGCTGCACTGGAGCAGGCTGAGCAAGCGCAGGATGCAGAGCCGAACGACACGGAAGAATAACACGTATATAATGTAAAAGGAGATATAGACACAATGCTGGATATCAAATTTGTCCGCACCAATCCGGATGCGGTAAAGGAAAACATCAAGAAGAAGTTCCAGGACGAGAAGATCCCGATGGTTGACGAGGTCATCGAGTTTGACGCGAAGTACCGTGCAGCCAAGACCCGCTGTGACGAGCTGCGTGCACAGCGCAACAAGAAGTCCAAGGAGATCGGCGGTCTGATGGCCAAGGGTCAGAAGGAAGAGGCTGAGAAGATCAAGGCCGAGGTAAAGGCTATGGCCGACGAGATGACCAAGCTCGAGGAGGACGAAAAGACCTTCGCTGAGGAAGTCAAGAACCGTATGATGGTCATCCCGAACATTATTGACCCGTCCGTTCCGATCGGCAAGGACGATTCCGAGAACGTTGAGATTGAGAAGTTTGGCGATCCGGTCGTTCCGGATTTCGAGGTTCCGTATCACGTTGATATTATGGAGTCTTTCGACGGCATCGACCTCGATGCTGCACGCCGCACCTCCGGCAACGGCTTCTACTACCTGAAGGGTGATATTGCCCGTCTGCATTCCTCCATCCTGTCCTACGCACGCGACTTCATGATCGACCGCGGCTTCACCTACTACATTCCGCCGTTCATGATCCACGGTGATGTCGTTAAGGGCGTTATGTCCTTTAAGGAAATGGAGAACATGATGTACAAGATCGAGGGCGAGGACCTGTACCTGATCGGTACCTCCGAGCACTCCATGATCGGCAAGTTCATCGACACCATCAACGATGAGGAAACCCTTCCGCAGACCCTGACCAGCTACTCTCCGTGCTTCCGTAAGGAAGTCGGCGCACACGGCATCGAGGAGCGTGGTGTTTATCGTATCCATCAGTTCGAGAAACAGGAGATGGTTGTTGTCTGCAAGCCGGAAGAGAGCAAGATGTGGTATGACAAACTGTGGCAGAACACGGTTGACTTCTTCCGTTCGATGGACATTCCGGTTCGCACGCTCGAGTGCTGCTCCGGCGACCTGGCTGACCTGAAGGTTAAGTCCTGCGACGTAGAGGCATGGTCTCCGCGCCAGAAGAAGTACTTCGAGGTAGGCTCCTGCTCCAACCTTGGCGACGCACAGGCTCGCCGTCTGGGCATCCGTGTCCGCAGCAAGGAGAATCCGAAGGAGCTGTATTTCGCACACACGCTGAACAACACCGTTGTTGCACCTCCGCGTATGCTGATCGCATTCCTCGAGAACAACCTGCGTGAGGACGGCTCGGTTGCAATCCCGAAGCCGCTGCAGCCGTATATGGGCGGTATGACTGAGATCCGCAAGAAGTAATTCTTGCGAATTTCGGAATGGAAAATTGAGAATTGAAAATGATGGATACGCACGAAGTGCGTTATTTATAATCGCGCATTGCGCGGCACCTCGTCGCAGCGCGGACGGAACTCGCGCAAGAATAGCGACATTCTCCATTCTCATTTTCAATTACGCAACGAGTGAAAGATAGGAGTAAAGCTATGAATATCGGTATTAAGGGCGAGAAGCAGTTCACCGTAACCAAAGATCAGCTGGCATGCAATGTCGGCAGCGGTCTGGTATCCGTGTTTGCAACCCCGATGATGATCGCAGCCATCGAGAACACTGCTGCAGGCAGTGTAGCCGGTGAGCTGGAAGAGGGCAAGACCACGGTCGGCACGCTGGTAAACGTAAGCCACGTTGCCGCTACGCCGGAGGGCATGGAAGTCCGCATCGAGACCGAGCTGACCGAGATCGCGCCGAACGGCAAGATGCTTACCTTCAAGGTTGCCGCATACGATGAGGCAGGTCTGATCGGTGAGGGCACGCACCAGCGCGCCATCGTAGCCAAGGAGCGCTTTGAGCAAAAGGCACAGAGCAAGCTGTCCAAGTAAAAATCGGCAAAAGAAAAACGCTGTGGAGAGATTCCACAGCGTTTTTTTGCTGGTGCGGGTAACAGGACTTGAACCTGCACGTCGAGGACACCAGAACCTAAATCTGGCGCGTCTGCCAATTCCGCCATACCCGCGGGTGAGATTAGTATACCCTTTTTGCGGGTATTTGTCAATCTTGATGATGGTGCTCATCGAGAGTGGGGCGCTTGCGAAGCGAGCGGAATCTGCGCTGACGCCGCGCGGGCGCACAAGAGGGTAGACACCTGCGGTTTCCACCCTCTTGAGAATCACCCCTTTCCCTTGGATAGCCTGGCGCAGACCAGAGACCGGCGACCGCTGCGAAATAAGGGGAACGGCAGTCGGGGTACCGTTGCGTGGCTTTCTCCGCCTTTTCGCAGTTCACAGATAACATACTGCTACACATATGGGCAACTCACCTTGTGCCGCTCCTGCGTAAAGCAGCCGGTCTGTGTAGCAGCAAAGTATCTGGCACTGCGTAGAGGTAAAGAAATGGGAGCACACTGTGCTCCCCCTACGGAAGAAAAAAACCTCTGCCGTTCCCTATTTTCGAAGCGGTCGCCGGTCTCCGGTCTGCGCCAGACTAAGAAATAAAGGGAAACGGGAGTTAAGAGGGTAGAAACCGTAGGTATCTACCCTCTTGCCTCTGCCGCGGGTGCGGCGAATCCTGCATGAGCAAACTCCTACGCAAAAACTAAGGATTTCCCCTTGCAATCTGCGCTATTTCATGATATATTGTTAGTTAGTAGAAGCTAACCGGCTCGGGTACAAAAGGAGTATTACACCCATGTTGAAAATTACTCTCGGCGTTGACGGCATGATGTGCGGCATGTGCGAAAGCCATGTCAACGACGCAGTTCGCAAGGCATTTCCCGTGAAGAAGGTCACTTCCTCTCACGGCAAGGGGCAGACGGTTATCCTCACCGAGCAGGACCTCGATGAGCAGGCTGTCCGCGATGCGGTAAACGCTACCGGCTACACCGTTACGTCCTTCTCCAAGGAGCCATATGAGAAAAAGGGACTGTTCTCCTTTCTGCATAAATGAGCAGAGTAAGGCCGCTTTGCAGCGGCTTTACTTTTCAACGCAGGTTAGCAAAATCTAACCTGATAAACTGATATATACCAACGGAGGAAATTACAGTGCTGGAAACTCTGCTCAAACCGAATACCGGCGCATCGCTGTCCGGCTGCGTACGCTGGACTCAGCCGATGGATGGCGTGCGCGTGTGCGATTTTGACTGCGCGCTGACTGTGCCGCCGGCCTTGCCTGCAGAGCCATCCGAGGTGCCGTGCGAGGTGCTGTTCTGCCGGCAGGGCGGTCTGCGGCTGACCATGACCGATGGGCGGCAAGTGTTCCTGCAGGAGCACGAGGTACTGCTGCTGCTCGGCGCAAGTGTGAAGAGCCTTTCGGTCGCGGACGGATTGTTTGGCGGTGAACTGGTGCTCATCGAGCAGAGCGCTGCGGCGCCGTGCCGTCTGACGGTCAACGCAGCACGAATCAAAGCCCGCGTCACTCCGCATCTGGGCTGCGTAGTGCTGCGCAGCGCGGTGTGGATTGATAATCTGGCTGCGGCACTGCAGTCCGTTCCGGAGCGGGACAGAGCCGCCTACAGTGCAATCAAAGCCATTGAGCTGCTGTACCTGATCAGCACAGACAGTCCGCTGCTGACGATGCCGCCGGAATCCGTCTCCCGCGATCACTATCTGACCGATACGGTGCGGCAGGTGCAGGAGTATATGGTATCGCACCTGTCCGACCCGCTCACGATCGACCAGCTGTCCGCACGGTTCCGCATTTCGCCGACCGCCCTGAAGGATATATTTCGGCAGACCTACGGTCGGCCGATCCACCAGTATCTGCTCGAAAAGCGGGTGCAGCATGCTGCCGAACTGTTGCATCGGAGTCCGCTCTCCATCGTGGATATTGCGGCGGCGGTCGGCTATAACAGCGCCAGTCAGTTCGGCGTGGCGTTCAAGCGCCGCTATCAGTTGACGCCCTCACAGTACCGCCGACAATCCCGAAAAAGTTAGCAAAATGCAACTATTTTGATAATAAAACTAAAGATTAGCGGCAACAAACTGCAAAAATGTCCGATTCCGTGCGTTTCATGTCTAAAGCTGTGCGACAAGCGAGAAAATTTGTGATATGATAATCGCAAACAAAAAACACACCATGTTTGGAGGTGTACTGTATGAAGCAGCATCGTTTTTGGGCATGGGCCGCGCTGTTCTGCATGGTAATGACGATGATTACCGGCTGTAAGCGCAAGTGAGATTGATAGGAGGAACATATTATGAAGAAGATTTACAAGGACATCGCTGTATTTGTTGGCGGCACTCTGTTCGGTTCCGCAGGTATCAAGCTGCTGAGCAGCAAGGACGCTAAGAACGTATATACCCATGCTGCCGCAGCAGTTCTTCGCATGAAGGATACCGTTATGAACACCGTTGACTGCGTTAAGGAGAACGCCGGCGACATCCTCGCTTCTGCAGAGGAGATCAACGAGAAGCGCGCTGCTGAGGCAGAGGCTGCTGCTGTTGAGGATGCAGACATTGAGGTTGAGCTGACCGATGAGGACCCGACAGCTGCTCCGGTTGAGGCATAAGAATCTGTCGCCAAACCACGGTTTGGCTGACAGGAGGAACGAATATCAAAGAGGGGCAGAGCCCCTCTTTTCCTATCTACCGGAAGTAAGCTGGAGGTAATTTTACTATGAAAGCATTCATTGAACACGAAAGCCGCGGACGGCTTCGCGTGCGCATGAAGCAGTACCGCATGACGCTGGAGCAGGCTGATCTGCTGGAGGCGTATCTGCAGAATCAGCCGGGTGTACTCAACGCAACCGTGCACGAGCGCACCTGCTGTGCTGTCATCCGCTACATCGGTGACCGCGAGAATATCATCCGCGCGATCGCTCAGTTTAACTATACTGCACCGTCTGTTACGGCGCTGACGCCGACCCACAGCGGCCGTGCGCTCAACCGTGAGTATCAGGAAAAGCTGGTCGGCAAGGTTATTACGAAGTTTGCCTGCACGCTGTTCCTGCCAGCGCCGCTGCAGATTGCACGCACGATCTGGCTGTCGCTGCCGTTCCTCGGCCGCGGCCTCAAGCGCCTGATTCACAGAGAGCTGAAGGTTGAGCTGCTCGATGCGCTGTCCATCGGTGTTTCGATGGTACGCCGGGACTTCTCCACGGCAGGTTCGGTTATGTTCCTGCTGGATATTGGCGAGCTGCTTGAGGAGTGGACGCATAAAAAGTCGGTTGACGATCTGGCACGCTGCATGTCGCTCAACGTAAAACGCGTATGGCTCAAGACCGATGACGCAGAGGTACTTGTACCGTTGTCCAACATCGCTGTCGGTGACCGTATTCTGGTTCGCATGGGCAGCGTTATCCCGCTGGACGGTGAGGTTGTTGAAGGCGAAGTTATGGTCAATCAGGCGTCGCTTACCGGAGAATCCATGCCGGTTGCAAAGCGTCCGGGTACGCAGGTTTACGCCGGCACGGTCATCGAGGAAGGCGACTGCGTGATCGAGGTCACCCAGTCCTCCGGCGAGAGCCGCTATGACAAGATCGTTTCCATGATCGAGCAGTCTGAGCAGCTCAAGAGTGCAGCTGAGAGCCATGCCGCCAATCTGGCGGACAAGCTGGTGCCGTATACGCTGATCGGCAGTGCGCTCAGCTACGCACTGACCCGCAATGTCACCCGTGCACTGTCCGTGCTGATGGTTGACTTCTCCTGTGCGCTCAAGCTGGCTATGCCGCTGGCGGTTCTGTCCGCCATGCGTGAGGCAAGCATGTATCATATCACGGTCAAGGGCGGCAAGTTCCTCGAGGCTGTCGCGCAGGCAGATACCATTGTATTTGACAAGACCGGCACACTGACGCATGCCTGCCCGGTTGTTGCCAGGGTTATCCCGTTCGGCGGTCGTTCCGAAGACGACATGCTGCGCGTTGCAGCCTGCCTGGAGGAGCACTTCCCGCACTCCATGGCGAACGCCGTTGTCCGCGCTGCGCGTGAGCGCAATCTGGCGCACGAGGAAATGCACTCGCAGGTTGAGTATATCGTAGCGCACGGCATTTCCAGCATGGTTGAAAACAAGAAGGTCGTTATCGGCAGTGCACACTTTATCTTCGAGGATGAGAAGTGCACGGTTCCGGCCGGTGAGCAGGAGAAGTACGATGCACTTCCGGTTGAGTTTTCTCATCTGTATCTGGCGATCGGCGGTGAGCTGGCGGCCGTTATCTGCATCGCGGACCCGCTCCGTCCGGAAGCATGCGATGTGATGAAGGCACTGCGTGCCCTTGGCATCAAGCGCACGGTTATGCTGACCGGCGACAGTGAGCGCACGGCGGCGGCTATCGCGGCTGAGGTCGGCGTGGACGATTACCGCGCTGAGGTGCTGCCTGAGGACAAGGCGAACTTCGTCGAGCAGGAACGCGCGGCAGGCCATACCGTTATCATGCTCGGGGACGGCATCAACGATTCTCCGGCGCTGTCGGCGGCTAACGTTGGCGTAGCCATCAGCGACGGCGCAGCCATCGCCCGTGAGATTGCGGACATCACCATCGCAGCCGAGAATCTGTTTGAGCTGGTTGCTCTGCGCCGTATCGCACAGGGTCTGATGAGCCGCATCAACTCCAATTACCGCTTCGTAATCGGCTTTAACGGTTCGCTGATCGGTCTGGGCGTTGCCGGCATGCTGGCTCCCGCAACCTCTGCGATGATGCACAACCTGTCTACGCTGGGAATCAGCCTGCGCAGTATGACCAACCTGATCGATTCCTCCGAGACGACCCGTCTGTTGGAGAGCAAGTAATTTTAATAGAGTTAAGAGTGGAGAGTGAAGCGCTTTCCACTCTTTCTTTTTGCGATTCAGGTATAACAAACCCCCGTCTTTGACGGGGGGTGTCGCTATATGGTTTGAAGATAATTCGACAAACTGGAATTTATGGCTTTAACTTTCTCCAAATAACCAACTTTAGGATAATGCATACGACCGCCACAACAGCCACCAAAGCACCATCCAACAGTAATTCTGTGTACCACGGCGCAGATTGCATAGCATATAAATTTGGATAGGTTTTAAAGTGCCAAAACTTATAAATTCCGAACCCAATAAAAACTCCTATGAATGAACCGATAACGATGTTAAAAAAATAATTCAGCTTTCTCAGCATGGCGGTGCATCCCTTTCCCAATTCCGATTGATCATTGTTATACAATAGAAGGTAATGTCAGATACGTTACCGGATGCGGAAACGTAAACAGCGGGCGCTGTTCGCCGCTGGCGTTGATCAGCGTGAGGGACAGCGTGTGCAGGTCATTCGTCGGCAGCGGCACAAGCTGTGTCCACTCGGTGCGGATAAACCGGTTCGGATCGGTCTCGGTCAGCGTGTAAGTTCCGTTATGGTATGCAAGGAACAGGGGCTGTCCCAGAGCAGGCTGCATTTCCAGAGAAATGGCGGCAGTCCGGTCTCGATGGATTGCAAAAAAGCGCGTCAGCAGCGTATACGGCGGCTTGAGTTTGTTCTGTCCGGTCAGGCGCAGTGTACCGCAGTCGCGCCAGCGCGGCACAGAACAGATATGCCGGGCATCCCACTCGGTCACCGGATCAAAAATGTGCTGCCCAATGTCGGAATCGGCCATAAACCATTCGGTGTAGGGGAGACCATAGGCGTTTTCGCCGTCTGCGGAAAACAAAACCGAATAGGTGAATTTGTCGGTCTGTCCGCACGGCTGCAGGTGATACTCTGTGCCGTCAAATGTCAGAGAACCGGTTTCACCGTCCGGTATGCGCAAGGTGAGCGTGCTGGGTTCGTCCGCTTCGGCAAGCTCATACAGTACAGAATCATCTATGACCTCACGGTCAGAGGAGATTGTCAGCGTGCCGAAATCAGCCGCCATAGCGGGATAAGCACATAGAACCAGCGCTAAAACGGCAGATAACAGGCGTTTCTTCATATAATTGCCTCCTTGGATGCTGCTTTATCTGCAATCACTTTCTTTTCGTTTTCCAATTCCTTTTCTGTAATCTTCCATGAGTCTAATACAATGACCTGCTATATCGTGCATTCCAAGTTCCTGAAAAAAGGTAATTTGCAGTTTCATCAGTTCTTCGCAAACCGTCAACTTCTGTTCATCCATATTGCCGATAGCAAGCCATGGGAAAGCCTTATATTTCCTCGTGTCACCAATGAGAAAATTGTACCCTATTAACTGATTTTCACGGAGAACGAAATAGAATTGTGGACCCGAATTCGGAACTGACTTTTCCATAATCCGCTGCATTGTTTTCACACCGCCGTATGCCGGGAAAAAACCGATTTGCGCAAGAGCATTTAATATGTCAAGCCGTTGATCCGTGGGTATATCTCTGTAATTGAAAATCTGTTCCATTTGCTTTGCCCTCATTAAATTCCAGTTTATCTATTCAATCCTCTATAAACCCTATATTTTCAAGGCATATCGCCTATTAAATGTTCAAACCTTATGTATTTTCCCTTGTTTTTGCCCTTATGAGCCGAAACAAGGGAAATTTTTATTCTCCGTCGATTACCTTATCCAGCAGTCTTGCGGAAGTACGCTTCGCTTCCCTTGTAGCGTGAGCGTAAATGTTCATTGTGGTACTGACATCAGCGTGTCCGAGAAGTTCCTGCACATCTTTAGGTGCTGCACCGTTTGAAAGCAGATTGCTTGTATAGGTGTGTCTGAGCATATGAAAGTGGAAATCCTCCAATCCCTCCACCTTTTTTCTCGCTGTCCTGCACATAATCCCCACCGTACTCGGTGCTTCAAATGCCCCATCAGGTCTAAGGCAGACAAAGGATAATTCCTTGTACCCCTCTGGGACTTCCTCCGACCTCGGCAGACTGTAAACCTCATAATAGGTGCGGTCTTTTTCTTTGACCTCCAAATAGTAATTAAGGCTGTACAGTTCCCCGTATCGAAAACGGTTTTTGTGCTGTTCTGTTTTCGCAGTTTTCAGGATTGCGGCAAGCGTATCGCAAAAGTCCACGGTGCGGATTTTTTTACGCTTTGTTGCCCCTATTTCTGTTTTGTGCCTTGCCCCGTTGTAACGCATACTGCGGCGTACTGTCAGATATTGTTCTTCAAGGTTAATGTCCTGCCAAGTCAGACCACAGACCTCTCCAATACGCAAACCTGTATAATAGGCTATCTGTATAGGAAGAAGTGCAGGATTGTTTTTCTTTTTCAGGAAGTCCTCTAATCTCTGATACTGTTCGTAGCTGAGCGTTGGTGTGGAGGCAGTTTCTCCGTCCTCGTCCGAGAACAGTTCGCATTCTTCTTTCTTTCCTCGCCATACCACATACTGCATCGGGTTAAAGGTTATCAGTCTTTTCGGGAATACCGCAAAACGGAACGCCCCTTGTAAAACAGCCGAAAACAATCGGAGATACCCTTTGCTGAGTGCCTTTGCGGTTGTACCGTCAGGATTTGTACCGCCAAAGCTGAGAAAGTCTATATACGCCTGTAAATGGTCGGCGGTTACGGTTTTCAGCTTTCGGTTTCCTATCGGGTGCTGTTTGATACGGTTGACCGTTCCCTGATAGGACATTACCGTACCATTGCTGAGATTGCCGGGTTTCAGTTCTTCCTCCACCCACAGATCGAGCAGCATACCAACTGTGATGTTTTCAGACTTCGCAACGAATTTCTTTTCCTCATAGTCAGCGATTGCTTTTCTGAGCAGGGCTTCTGTTTCAGACTTGCTTTCTGTTCCCACAAACTCTTTCTGTACTTTTCTGCCGCTTTCATCTTCGATATAGAAGCGTGCGTACCACTTTTTACCTTTTTTTCTTACAGAACCTTTTGCCATAGATAAATTTCTCCTTTCTATCCGTGGCAATCGGGACTGTGACATATGGTGTGCGTAAAGTAATAGTGTCACTTATGCCGATGAATGTCAATCGGCATTTTCACTTGTCAAAGTGCCACGGAATTTTTCTTTTTCAGCAACCCTTTCTTCGGCTGCTGTCACTATCCCGAACAGGTCGCCCATCTTTACAGCGGTGCGTCCCTCATCGTAGATATGTAAAATCCCATCTAAAAACTGCTTCATATTCTCGATAGGAAGTTCCATTTCTTTACGGTAAACCCTTTCCATAATCGCCCCTGACTCAATCGCATAGCGGCGTAAGGACTGCTTTAAGCCCTCGTCCTCCGCTACACGGTCAACCTCAGCCATTGCGTCTGCAAAGTGATAAGTCATAACCGTATAGAGGTCAATCATCTTTCCGAGGAATGTGGTAAGCAGTTGTTGGTGCGGTTCTCCCTTTACCACAGAAGAAACCGTATCAAGATATTTTTTGATATGTTCCTCCATATCCCTTGCACATAAAGTGCGGCTGTCATATTCCTTATCTTCGGAAAGTCCTGTCAGCCATTCGGGAGTGGTCAGGAGTGCTTCTGCCAGCCCGTTGATAATCATTGTACGCTTCGGGTCTACTCCGTCCGCTTCATATCTTTGAATGGTAGATTTGTTTACCCCGACACGCTTACCAAGTTCGGGCATTGTTAAGTTTAATTCTGTTCGGCGTTCTTTCACTCGTTCACCGACCTGTTTTGCGGTGAATGTAATTTCTTTTTTCAAGGCTTTCACCTCCTATTGCTGATAGTATAGCACAGAAAAACCTATTTTGCAACCATAAATTTAATAATAGTCAAAAATATTTCTTAATAAGTTGCAAAACGAGTTGACAAGAGGTGTCAAAATAAGTATAATTACAGATACATAGTTGCAAAATGCGTGTTTTGAAAGGAGGTTGATAAAATGGGCAACATCAAAATGGGTTTAACCATAGAAGAAGCAGCAGAATGTACGGGTATCGGAAGAAATACAATGCGTAAGTTGGTAGACTGGGGCAAACTTCCCGTCCTCAAGGTCGGAAGAAAAGCGATTATCCGCAGGGATACTTTAGAGCGATTTATGAGCGTCAATCAGGGAAGAAACCTGCTGAATGAAAACGATGTCCGCAAAGTAGAATAACCATTCTCCAAGCCCTCGGCGTTTGAGAGCGAAATACACCCCTCGCACAAATCTTCGATTTGTACTCTGGGTATTTCGCCCTTGCAGGGGGCACTGTACCATCGCTTCGGGCAATGCACCGCCGCTATGATACAGAAGAAAACAGCCCGCTGTTTTCTTCGCTGTCCGTCTGCTTACGCCGCCGAAACAGCGGCAACCGATTTCTCGGTTGCAAAAAGAGTATGCCCGTCACGGGAGGAAGGAGTATATGGCAAGACATTCATTTATACAGATGTCGAAGCTATCCAATGTCAAGGGAAGAATATCCTATATCACAAGCCACGCAAAGCAGGAAAACCTTTATGCCACCTACCGCACCGCCGACAATGAATTTTGGAGTAACCTTGCAAGGGAAAGCCAGCAGGAGTTTAAGCGGAGCGGCACAGAGGGCAAATGTATCGAAGCAAGGGAATTGATTATCGCCCTGCCCGAAGTTTATACAAGATACGAGCCGCAGGAAGTCCTTGAAGATTTTACGGAGGAGTTCCGCAAGAGATATGGTGTGGAGTGCGTGTCAGCCCTCCACCACAACAAACGCAAAACCAATTATCATATCCATCTTATCTTCAGCGAAAGAAAACTGCTTCCTGAGCCTGACATCAAGAGAGCCACACGCAGCGTGTTCTATGATGAAACGGGCAAAAGGGTACGCACCAAGAAAGAAATCACAGGGGAGGACGGGCAGATACGCAAAGGCTGTACCGTCATTAAAAAGGGCGAGGTTTACGAAAGCCACCTCTTTACCGTGAAAGATGATAAATTCAAAAGCGAGCCTTTTCTTCGGGAGATAAAAGAGATTTACACCGACCTTATCAATCGGCATATCTCCGATCCCGAACAGCAGTTAAAGGTATTTGATAAGAACAGCGTGTATCTTCCCACCAAGAAAATCGGCAAGAACAACCCCAAAGCCGCCGAGATTGAAGCGGACAATACCGCAAGGCAGGAATGGAACAGGACAGCGGATATGGCGTTGTTATCGGGTATTTCCGAAGCAAAGATTTTAGAAGTCAAGCAGACCGAGATACACGAAAAAGCAAGCCAGTCAATTAAAAGCAAAGGCTGGCTTCCTAATCTGTTCCGTGGGATTGTGGCAAAGGCAAAAGATTTTCTGCAAAACCTTATTCGGGAAAAGGATATGCCACCCAAGCCTACACTTGATATTGATATGGCAGAGTTCCGTCATATGCGAAATCTGATGATAAAAGTACAGGATAAGGCAAAGGAAATTAAAAACTTGCAGGACAAAGTTCTGCCGCACTTGAAACAGCAGCTTGCTGATACAAAGGGGCTTTTCAAAGGTAAAGAACGAAAAGCGTTGGAGGTAAAAATCAAAGAAACCGAAGTGGAAATTGCCGACAGGCTGGATAAAATCCCCGATACACTCAAAGCGGACGGTTATCCTGATGTGCAGGTATTTATGCGTACTTTCCGAGAAATGGAAAGCGTTGTAGAGCAGTACAACCGTGACCTTGCCGAGTGGGAATACCAAGTCAGCAGGAAGCCGACAGCTGCCACTAAAGAACAGCACAGACCGCCCGAAAGGCAGAGCGTGTTAAAACATCTGCGTGAGATACAGGAACGCAACAAGCAGCAACCACCGCAAAGACAGTATAAAAAATCCATTGACAGAGATAGCAGGTAGCATTGAAAAACCGCCGTTACGGTTTTACCCATAGCGGCGGCGTACATAACATTATCGTAGAAAAAGAAGGGATTAGTTTAATCTATCCAAATCTTCAAGATAAATAGACACTTCTCCACATTCAGGGCAAATGGCTACTTTAGGCTTTCCTATTCGACCACCAAATAACTTGTTTTCATCAGATGATAAAACAATTCCATATCCCGCCCCTTCAATTTTTACAGCACAATTTTCTTTCATTTCACATCCACATCTGATACACTTTCTCATTTCTTACTCCTAACTATATATATTTTTTTCTGAAAAACAAGTTTGACAGTACAAAAGACAACCCGCATATTGCAACAACAGAAACTCCTGCAATAGCAATGCTTACTTCAAAATTCTCTACAACAAACCACATAATTGAATTATTTGTTGCCTTAGTCCATAAGCCCAAAACAACAAGCAGTATAATTAAGATAAACATTGTCGCAAATCCAGCATTAACACCTAACGAGTAATTTGATGGCAAAACAAATGCCAAAAACAATAATGTCAGTGCAAATGAAGCACAGGACATAAAGAGATAAAAACCATATGCATATTGTGGAAACAGAATATATGAGGCAGAATTTACAATGAGTGCAACCACAAAGCCAATTAAGGACAAAATACCCGCACAAGCATATCTGCTGCATACAATCTGTTTTTTAGATACAGGAAGTGATACAGCATATTTCCCCCATTTCCATTGCTCGTCACAAGTTGTTAGGGAGATAATCATTGACATTATTTCAATAGGAATGAGTAAAAAACTGATATATATTGTTCCGCTTTTTTCCAATATGAACATTAACGCAATAATAATGGCTATATCCATAATCACACGAGGTAAGCCATATTTCTTTTTAATTGTAAGAAAATCCTTTGTTAATAGCCCTTTCATTTCATTTCCCCCTTTACATAGAAAAGCATAATTTCTTCGATTGCGGCTGGAACAACAATCGCTTTTGGATATTTTTTCTCGGCAATGTGACGGTCTTTTACAAGCACTTTGTATTGATAATCCTCTTTCCTATAAGCGATTATCTCTGATTTATCTAAGTTGTCAAAAACCATAGCACCACAACTCATTACACCGTAATTATCAACTAATTCGTCTTTTGAGTGGGTGAAAACCAATTTCCCCTTATGAATAAAAGTAATATAATCTGCCACTTTTTCTAAATCGCTTATGATATGAGAAGATACCAATACCGAATGATTTTCGTCTTGAACAAAGTCAATCAAAATATCTAAAATGTCATCTCTGATAATAGGGTCAAGACCACTTGTTGCTTCGTCCAAAATTAAAAGTTCTGCTTTGTGCGAAAGTGCCACAGCAAAAGCCAACTTAACTTTCATACCTTTAGAAAAATCCTTTACCCTTTTATCAGCAGGAAGTTCAAACTTCGAGAGATAATTGACATAAGTATTTCGTTCCCATTTTGAATATATTCCCGACATATATGTTCCAATTTCATTTGGTGTAAATATATCTGGGAAATGGTTTTCATCAAATACAACGCCTATTTTGTCTTTGATTTCAATTTCTTCAGAGAGATAATCCTTTCCGAAAATTTCAATATTTCCATCTGTCTTTGATATTTCATTAAGAATACAGTTAATAGTTGTTGATTTTCCTGCACCATTTTCTCCAATCAGTCCCATAATTACGCCTTTAGGTACAGTGAAGGTCAATTTATCAAGAACGAAATCACCGTAATCTTTTGTCAAACCTTTAACTTCTAAAATATTTTCGCTCATTTATTCGTCCTCCTGATATAAAAGTGTCAGTAAATTGATTAGTTTATCAAGTGATATTCCACTTGCCCTTGCCACTTCGATTGCGTCTGTAAAGTGTTCCTCTATCTTCTTTTGTTGTTCCTCAAGATAAAAGTCCTGATTTTGTGCCGATACATAGCACCCTTTACCAGCTGTTGACTCTATAAATCCATCTTCTTGTAATGTGGCATAAGCTTTTTGTACCGTTAAAATACTAATGTGCAAGGACTTTGCCAATGACCTTACAGACGGAATGGCTTCACCTGTTTTCAATTCACCACTCATAATTGCCGCCTTGATTTGTGTAGAAATTTGTTCGTACAAAGGTCGGCTTGCCTTATTGCTTACAACAATATCCAAAATTCCACCGCCATTCTGTTACTCGCTATTATATAGTGTATTACATCTACAAGTACAGTATGTAATAGTTGTGCCTTATTGTCAAGGGCAAGAATAAAGCGACAGAGATTTCTCCCTGCCGCTCTAATCTTTTATGTGTATATAATTTCTCTATTGATTATTTCTCTTGCCCTTGCCTGTATCTCGTTCATTCTTACAACCCACAACATCGGGTTTTCCGCTTTGAGTTGCTCAGTCACACCCTCCTTGTCAGCCATTTGCTCGACCAATCGGAACATCATATCCATTGCCTGTTCGTCAATATCAGCAAGATAACCGTTCAATTTTCCGCTTGTGAGCAGCGTGGTGTAAACTGCTCGTTTATGTTCCTGTAAATAGCGTTTGTACCGCTGTCCCCATAAGCCGATAAACTCGTGTTCTTTTTCGGTTGGTAAAGTAATGCAAGGAATATAATAATCTCCCTGCAACTCATACCATAAACCGTTGCTTTCATCATAAATATACTTGTCCATTAAAAAATCCTCCGTTATAATATATTCGCACATATGTCACAGTTCTCCGATTGCCACACTCTGTTATATCTTGTTATGAGATTTTCTTGCCCTTGATTTTGCCCTTATAAGTAGGCAGGGAAAGAGTAAACTTGTGTGAAATCATATAAAAGGATAAGGTGAACACATTGCGATAAATCCTTTATTTTCAAGGCTTTTGGAGGATTTTATTGATAACCTATGGAGAGCAATAATCACTCATAATTTTATGGTTTTCAAATTCCGATTTGCCATTCTGTTATGGCTTCACTATACCATGAATACCCCTGAAACACAATCACCCATTGACACCACCGATATTCCGATAGATAATATAGGCAATAGGAAAACTTTACGCAAGAAGGGAAGTGCTTCAACGAATGAAACGCAGCTACGAGATGGACCTGTGCAGCGGTCCGCTGCTGAGCAAAATCCTGCTGTTTTCGCTGCCGCTGATTCTTTCGGGTGTGCTGCAGCTGCTGTTCAACGCGACCGACATTGTCGTAGTCGGCAAATTTGCGGGCAGCAATGCGATGGCAGCAGTCGGCTCGACCACCTCGCTGTTCAACCTGCTGGTCAACTCATTCATCGGTATTTCGGTCGGCGCGAACGTGCTTGTCGCGCGGCATTACGGCGAGCGGGATTACGACGGCGTACAGCAGACCATCCAGACGGCGCTGCTCACCGGCTTGATCGGCGGCACGATACTGATTGTGCTCGGCGTTGTGCTCGCACGTCCCATGCTGACGCTGATGGCCACACCGGACGAGGTTATCGACCAGGCTGTGCTGTACATGCAGGTGTACTTCATCGGTATGCCGGCAACCATGATCTACAACTTCGGTGCAGCCGTGCTGCGTGCCGTGGGCGATACTCGGCGTCCGCTGTACTTCCTGATGGCGGCAGGCGTGATGAACGTCCTCGGCGACCTGCTGTTTGTGTGCCTGCTCGGCATGGGCGTTGCCGGAACTGCGATCGCCACCGTGCTCAGCCAGTGTGTCTCTGCGGCGCTGACCGTGCTGTGCCTTGTAAAATCGGACGGCATGTGCCATCTCGACCTGCGCCGTCTGCACTTCCACATGGATAAGTTCCTGAGAATCATGCAGGTCGGTCTGCCTGCCGGTATGCAGAGCGTTATCTTCAATATCTCGAACGTACTCATTCAGTCCTCGGTCAACAGCTTCGGCGCAGTAACGGTTGCGGGCAACACGGCAGCCGCCAACATTGAGGGGTTTGTGTACATTTCGATGAACGCGCTCTATCAGACCTCCATCAGCTTCACCAGCCAGAATCTCGGTGCAAAGAATTATCACCGCATCGACCAGACACTCGTGCGCTGCATGTGCATCGTCACACTGATCGGTCTGGTGCTCGGCAACGGCGCACATCTGCTCGGCAATCATCTGCTGCACATCTACTCGGATGATCTGGAGGTCATCTCGTTCGGTATGCAGCGCCTGTCGGTCATCAGCGTCACCTACTGCCTGTGCGGCATGATGGATGTGCTCGCGGGCACGATACGCGGTCTGGGCTATTCCATGCTGCCAATGATCGTCTCGCTGATTGGCGCATGTGTGTTCCGTATCATCTGGATTTTTACGGTCTTTCGTGTGCAGCATACGCTGTTCATCCTGTATGCGTCCTACCCGATCTCGTGGATACTGACCATCCTGGCGCACTTTGTGTGCTACCTGATCGTGCGGAAAAAGGTTTTCCGGCCGCAGGAGACATAAGCGCGCGTTTTTCTCCGGAAAACGGTTGTAATTGACGGTTAAATATAGTATAATACTCGTGCAATGCGGGAATTTCCCGCGCAATAAGTAAATAAGCGAACAGTCGGTGCCGCTGTATGTTTTCGAACAGGACAGCGGGTAAAAGGGAAGCAGGTGCAAATCCTGCACGATCTCGTCACTGTAAGCGGGGAATGGACTGCCATTTACGTCACTGATATTGCGGTATCGGGAAGGCGGCAGTTCTAAGGCAACATCGCATGATGAAAGCTGCGGCGCTTTGCGGAAACTTTGTGTCCTGACTTCGTTGTGATTTCACGGTAATACATCAAATATTACCGCAAAACCACGCCTCGTCAGTACGCGAGAATTTACTCGCAAATCGCTCTTGTGCAATTATGCGGTATTGTTTTAAGAGCCGCAAGTCAGGAAACCTGCCGGTCTGTTGGTACGGGAAGCTGCTTCCGGGTCACGAGTTATTGATTGTACTGATACCGCATGATTTTTGATTCAGGCAGTCCCTTTCATCATATATTGATGGGGGACTGTGTGTTTTCCGTACCCTTTTTCTTTCAAAGTGTGCGCTTTCGCTTTGCAGGCAAAATGAAGGAGGAAAACCATGAGCAAAGTAAGCAAACTGAAGAAGCTCGGCATTATGCTGATCGTTTCCGGCATGCTGATGTCCATGCTGACCGCTTGCGGCGGCAGCAAGACCGCAGCTGCGGATGACACGAAGGACAATAACACCACTGCACAGACTGATGCGCAGGATCAGACCGATCCGGACGAAAACTATGAAACGGGTGACGCTTCCTTGGACGATCCGCTGAATCAGGATGAAATTGGCGATACCGAGCTGCTCGTAGTCAGCTTCGGCACCAGCTATAACGACAGCCGCCGTGAGACCATCGGCGCCATCGAGAAAGCGATGCAGAAGGCGTTCCCGGATTACGCGGTACGCCGCGGCTTCACCAGCCAGATCATCATCGACCATGTAAACAAGCGTGATGGCGAGAAGATCGATAACGTAACCGAGGCACTGGACCGCGCCGTAGACAACAAGGTAAAGACCCTGGTTGTTCAGCCGACCCATCTGATGAACGGTCTGGAGTACAACGACCTCAAGGATGAGCTGGCAGGCTATTCGGATTCCTTCGAGAAGATCGTGCTCGGTGATCCGCTGCTGACCTCTGATGATGACTTCCAGAAGGTTATGAATGCCATCGTAGACGCAACCAAGGAGTACGACGACGGCGAGACCGCAATCTGCTTCATGGGTCACGGCACCGAGGCGGATTCCAACAGTATTTACACCAAGATGCAGGAGACCCTCAAGGCCGCAGGCTACGATAACTACTTTGTCGGCACTGTTGAGGCAACTCCGTCCCTCGATGACGTAATCGCAGCCGTTAAGGCAGGCGGCTATAAGAAGGTTGTTCTGCGTCCGCTGATGATCGTTGCAGGCGACCATGCCAATAACGATATGGCAGGCGACGAGGACGGCTCCTGGAAGACCGAGTTTGAGAAGGCAGGCTTCGAGGTAACCACCGTAGTTGAGGGCCTTGGCTCTGTGCAGGCAATCCAGGATCTGTTTGTTGCACACGCACAGGCAGCGATTGATTCCCTGAAGTAAATCAAGTAAACAGCAGGGTCCGGACCGTGGAATGCGGACGGACCCTGTTTTTGTGGAAATTTTGATTGTCGATTTCGGTGTGCAGAATTGAGAATTGAAAATTGCTGAAAGAGTGAAGAGTTGAGAGGGAAGAGAACGCGTAGGTGTAATTCGCAGGTGCTGTGCGTAATAACGTGTAAAAGAGTTGCGCGACACGGTTATCCCCCAGAGGACCCTCTCTTGCCCTTCGGGCAATTCACCTTGTGTCGCGCTTGCGCAGACCTTCCGGCCTGTGTAGCAGTTTGTGCCCCTGCCGGGTAGGCAAGATTCCGTTCGCTTCTCAAGCGCAAATGCCCCGAATGGCAACCATTCATCAAAATCCCGTTTATATCGCAAAACAAAGGAGAAGCCACAATGAAGAACAAAAAAGCACTGTTAAGCGCCGTATTTGCGGCATTCATGCTCCTGTCCGCCTGCGGCGGCAGCACCCAGAAGGACACCTCCGCGCAGGACAGCAGCACCACCTCTCAGGTCGCTTCTGCGTCCGATATGGCCGATGTCGAGGACGTTGTTGAGGACGGCATGACGCCGATCACCGGCGACAAAGTGAAGGATGGCACCTACGATGTAACCGTCGATTCCAGCTCCAACATGTTCAACGTTACCGCATGCGAGCTGACCGTCAAGAACGGCGAAATGACTGCTAAGATGCACATGGGCGGTACCGGTTATCTGTACGTCTACATGGGCACCGGCGAGGAGGCTGCCGCTGCCGAGGAGGCCGACTACATTCCGTTTACCGAGGAAGCCGACGGCACACACAGCTTTACCGTTCCGGTTAAGGCGCTCGATGAGGGAATTGACTGCGCAGCCTTCAGCAAGAAGAAGGAGAAGTGGTACGACCGCACCCTGGTGTTCCGCGCGGATTCTTTGCCGGCAGACGCACTGGCAGACGGCGTAATGACCACCGCTGAGAGCCTGTCTCTCGCAGACGGCACCTACACCGCTGACGTAACGCTTTCCGGCGGCTCCGGCCGTGCAAGCGTGGAATCTCCCGCAGCGCTGACCGTTTCGGGCGGCAAGGTGACGGCTAAGATCATCTGGAGCAGCAAAAACTACGATTACATGAAGGTGAACGACGAAAAGTACGATGCTGTGATCGAAAATGAGCACTCCACGTTTGAAATTCCGGTTGCGGGCTTTGACTGGGCGATGCCGGTCGTAGCCGACACTACCGCAATGAGTGAGCCGCACGAGATCGAGTACACGCTGCGTTTTGACTCTGCGTCCATCGCTCCGGCAGCAAAATGAGAAGAATTACAGCATGGTGTCTGAGTGCGGCACTGCTGCTCGGCGGTCTGTCCGGCTGCGGAACTGCCCGGCAATCGACCGCACAGACGCAGGCGGCGGTCTCGTGGAGCGACATGCAGCCGACCGACAGCGTGGATTTGGAGTATGCCGAGTGTTTTTCGGTCGATCACTATGACGGCGGCTATTCGCTCATTACTGTGAAGGACGACGCACGTTATCTGGTCGTTCCGGAAAACGCGTCCGTGCCGGACGGTCTGGACGCAGATATCGTGGTGCTGCAGCAGCCGCTGGACAGCATTTATCTGGTCTCCTCGAGTGTCATGGATCAGTTCGTTGCACTGGATGCGCTGGACAGTATTGCACTGTCCGGCACCAAGCAGGACGGCTGGTACATCGACGAAGCCAAGCAGGCGATGGCGGACGGCAAGATCACCTATGCGGGCAAGTACAGCGCGCCGGATTACGAGACCATCTACTCCGCTGACTGCAATCTGGCCATTGAGAATACCATGATCTACCATACGCCCGAGGTCAAGGAGCAGCTCGAAAAGCTGGGTATTCCGGTGTTTGTCGAGCGTTCCAGCTACGAGCCGCACGCACTCGGCCGCATGGAGTGGATCAAGGTGTACGGTACGCTGCTCGGCTGCGAGGACAAGGCGGAAAAGCTGTTTGCGGATAAGGTGGACGGCATTGTGGATATCCTGCAGAAGCCGGCAGCCGGCAAGACGGTTTCGTTCTTTTACATCACGTCGAACGGTGCGGCAAATGTTCGCAAATCCACGGATTATATCGCGGAAATGATTAGTCTGGCAGGAGGAAAATACATTTTTGACGATCTGACAGACGATACGGCAAAGTCCACCGTCAACATGCAGATGGAGAGCTTTTACGCCGGAGCCAAGGACGCGGATGTGATGATCTACAACGCCACCATCGACAGTGAGCTGCAGACGCTTGACCAGCTGCTGGAAAAAAGCCCGCTGCTTGCGGACTTCAAGGCCGTGAAAACCGGCAATGTGTGGTGTACGGAGAAGAACCTGTACCAGTCCACAATGGAACTGGACGAGCTGATCCGCGACTTCCATACCGTCATTGCAGACGGCGACCCGTCCACCCTGAAATACTTACACAAACTGTCCTGAAAGGAGAGGATTTCCCATGAAACCGCAGCCTAAAATGCGTTATGCGGGCGCGTTTGCCGTGCTTCTGGCACTGCTGGCCGTGCTGTTCGTGTGGAATGTCAACTCGGGCAGCCTGCACCTGTCCGTCCGAGAGGTCGCGCAGATTCTGCTGACGCACAGCGGCGACAATGCGGTCATCGTGTGGGAGATTCGCCTGCCGCGTATCTTCGCGGCCATCCTGCTCGGCGGTGCGCTGTCTGTCTCCGGCTTTCTGCTGCAGACCTTTTTCGCCAACCCGATCGCGGGACCGTTCGTGCTGGGTATTTCCTCGGGGGCCAAGCTGACGGTCGCGCTGACGATGATAGGCGCGCTGTCCTGCGGGCGCGTGCTCGGCTCTGCCGTCATGATAACAGCCGCCTTTGCGGGAGCCATGCTCTCGATGGGCTTTGTGCTGCTCATCGCGCAGCGCGTGCGGCAGATGCCGCTGCTGGTTGTGAGCGGCGTGATGATTGGCTATATCTGCTCGGCGGTGACGGATTTCGTCATTACCTTTGCTGAGGATTCCAATATTGTCAACCTGCATAACTGGTCGATGGGCAGCTTTTCGGGCATTTCCTGGGACAATATCCGCGTAATGACGCCGGTGGTGCTGATGTCGCTCGTGTGCGTGTTCCTGCTGTCCAAGCCGATCAGCGCGTACCAGCTCGGAGAGGGGTATGCCCGCAGTATGGGCGTCAATATCACCGCGTTCCGCGTGGTGCTGATTCTGCTGTCGAGCGTGCTCTCGGCGTGTGTAGCGGCGTTTGCCGGACCGATCTCGTTCGTCGGCATCGCGGTTCCGCATCTTGCGAAAAGCCTGTTCGGCACGGCAAAGCCGATCCTGATGATACCGGCGTGCTTTCTCGGCGGTGCGGGATTCTGCCTGCTGTGCGATCTCATCGCGCGGACGGTGTTTGCACCGACGGAACTGAGTATCAGCACCGTGACAGCCCTGTTTGGTGCGCCGGTCGTCATTTATATTATGGTGCATCGGAAGTCCTCCAGAGGGTGAGTCTGCGTCCTCACGCAGAGGGAGTGGGAGCCAACCCTTGGCTTGGGGCCCAAAAGGATAGACACCAAGGTTTCTATCCTCTTGGAACTCCAGTTTCCTATTGTTAGATAGTCTGGCGCATACCAGAGACCGGCGACCGCTTCGAAAAGGGGGAACGGCAGAGGATTTTTCCGATCGTAGGGGAGCACAGTGTGCTCCCATGTCGTAACATATTCGCAGTGTCGGATAATTTCCTGCTACACATGCAGTTTCATCAACGCAGGCGCGACACAAGGTGAATTGCCAGAAGGGCAAGAGAGGGTCCCCTGGGGGATACCTGTGTCGCGCAACCCGTTTGCACGTTATACCAGAAGGCACCTGCGAATTTCTCGTTTGATACCATTTATCCTGCGTAGGCCCTGCCTATCATAACGCGCTAACGAGTTGTGCGGCACTGTCATCCCCCAGGGGACCCTCTCTTGCCCTTCGGGCAATTCACCTTGTGCCGCACCCAGCGTAGATGAACCCGCATGTGTAGCAGACAGAAAACAGCTTGAGCATCTAAGGTAGGGAAATGGGCGGACACATTGGTCCGCCCCTACGGAAGAGGAACAGTACAGCCGTTCTCCTTATAGTCTCAGTTCTCTAATTGCCGCCGTGCTATCCCAAAAGGAAACGGGATTCATAAGGGTGGAAACCTTGGTGTCCACCCTTATGCCCCTCGCCGTGGGCACGGCGCCCCTGCCGGGTAGGCAAGATTCTCTTGCTTCGTAAGCAATCATGTTAAAGAAGAAGGTACAAAATGTCCCATCCTTTCGTCGAAACAAAAGAAATGACCGTCGGCTACCGCGGTGTGCCGTTCATCCGCGACATCGCCCTGCATGTTCACCGCGGTGAGATTTTAACGCTCATCGGTCCGAACGGCTCAGGTAAATCGACCATCCTCAAAAGCCTCATCCGTCAGCTGGCGCTCATCGGCGGTACGGTATATCTGGATGGCAAATCGCTGCAGACTCTGCCTGAACGTGACCTTGCGCGCACGATGTCCGTGCTGCTCACCGAGCATGTGCGGCCGGAGCTGATGACCTGCTGGGATGTGGCGGCTGCAGGCCGCTATCCGTACACCGGACGGCTTGGTCTGCTCAGCGACGAGGACCGCGCCAAGGTGGACGAGGCGCTAGCGCTTGTCGGCGCGGATGAACTTGCCGACCGCGATTTTTCCTGCATCAGCGATGGACAGCGGCAGCGTGTGCTGCTGGCCCGCGCCATCTGCCAGGAGCCGGAGGTCATTGTGCTCGATGAACCCACCTCCTTCCTCGACATTCGCTACAAGCTGGAACTGCTGACCGTGCTCAAGCAGCTGGTGCGTGAAAAGCAGGTGGCGGTCATTCTCTCGCTGCACGAAATCGATTTGGCGCAGAAGCTGTCCGACCGGCTCATCTGCGTTCACAACGGCAGAATTGAGCGCTGCGGCACGCCGGAGCAGGTATTCACCGGCGACTACATCCGCACCCTGTATGACCTCGAGCGCGGCACTTATAACGAGCAGTTCGGTAGTCTGGAGCTCGAGCGGGTGACAGGTGAGCCGCGCGTGTTTGTTATCGGCGGTGGCGGAAGCGGAACGGCACTGTATCGCAGACTGCAGCGGCGCGGCATTCCGTTTGCGGCAGGCATTCTGCCGGAGAACGATGTAGAGCTGCCGACGGCTCGTGCTCTGGCGGTCGAGACCGTCACCGAGCGGGCGTATCAGCCAATCGGTGAGGACGCTTACGCGCGTGCGCAGGCGCTTGTACGGCGGTGCGGAAATGCGGTCTGCTGTCTGGATTTGTTCGGTCCGGTCAACGAAAAAAACCGCGTGCTGCGCGACTGGGCACAGCAGGAGGGGCTGCTGCGGAGCAAATCGAAATTGGAAAATATTACATGATGATCGCCTGAAATGTTGCTCAAAACGCAATGTTGTGGTAAAATAGCCAATAATGCCAATGGTGACAGGGAAGGTTCCGCCCGGTCACCGGTGAGAGCAACCACTTTGTCACAGGAAAGTGATAACATGGCAAGAAAGCAACAAAAACGACATAACAGAGGCAGCGATCGGCGGAAAACCGCCCATGCACATCGCAGTACGCGGCATATGCAGCCGGTAAGAACGCAGAAAACGGTCAGACGCCGTCTGCCCGAGGCGGAAGTGCGCCGCAGACAGCGGGCACGCCGTCGGCAGTTTGCGCTGCTCGGGCTGGCAGTCCTGCTCATTGTGCTTATTTTCGCCTTCCGGCATTTGATCAGCACACCGCAGCAGAGCGGCGCGGACGGTGATACCGGCAATTCCGGCACGAGCGCGACCGAGGAGGTCAAGCAGGTAGCCAAGGCAGTGAATGTCTATCAGTCGGTTATGTATTATCAGCCGGTGGTGCAGAAATATGCCGAGCAGAACGGCATTCCGGAGTACACGGATGTACTGCTGGCCATCATGCAGGTGGAGAGCGGCGGCAAGCTGACCGACATCATGCAGTCCTCCGGCAGCGCCGGACTGCCGAACGATTCACTCGAGGAGGAGAGCTCGATCCGGCAGGGCTGCACCTATTTTGCACACCTGCTGAGCAAGGGCAAATCGCTGGACTGTGATCTGGACTGCATCATTCAGGCGTATAATTACGGCAGCGGTTTTCTCGATTACGCGGCCAAGTTCAACGGTGTGTACAGCACCGAGCTGGCTGAGAAATTCGCGGAGAAGCAGTCCGGCGGCAATACCATCCAGTATGATAACCCGATGGCAGTCCAGGAAAACGGCGGCTGGCGGTATGCCTACGGCAATATGTTCTATGCCCGTCTGGTTAAGCAGTATTTGATCGAGTGATCGTATTTTACGCTCTGTTTGGACAAAACTACTTGACAAACCGCCTGTAAAAAGCTATACTTATCCCACAGCTTAGAGTATTTAAACCGCAGGAAAAGGAGGAAATCACCGTGCGTGCAGTTCGAATGGAAATGTGCATGATGTGTGGTTCTGCTCGTTTTTCTGCGAAGCAGCCGTAAGGCTGAAACGCATAGGCGGGCCGCTTTTCATGCGGCTGATACAGAAAACGGGCGGAAAGCAGAAACCTGCTTTCCGCTTTTCTTTTGAAAATGTAAGGAGGAATGAATGTGGCACAGGATGTGATCGTCCGGATTCAGGGTCTGAACAAGACCTTTCGCGGCAGAGCCGGAACGGTAGTTGCGCTGAACGGTATCGACCTTGATATCTATCGCGGCGAGATTTTCGGCATTATCGGTCTTTCGGGCGCAGGCAAGTCCACACTGGTACGCTGTATCAACTTTTTGGAGAAGCCCACCGAGGGCACGGTAACGGTGGATGGACAGGAGCTTGGAAAGCTGAGCAAAAAGCAGCTTTGGAGGCTCGCCGGTCGATGGGTATGATCTTCCAGCAGTTCAACCTGCTGCAGCAGAGAACCGCACTGCAGAATATCTGTTTTCCGCTCGAGATTGCGGGAACGAGCAAGGCAGATGCGGAAAAGAGGGCGCGTGAGCTGCTCGAGATCGTCGGTCTGTCAGACCGTGCGGATAACTATCCGAGCCAGTTGTCCGGCGGTCAGCAGCAGCGTGTGGCGATTGCACGAGCACTTGCGACCAACCCGAAAATCCTGCTGTGCGACGAGGCGACAAGCGCACTCGACCCGACGACAACGCGGTCGATCCTCGCACTGCTCAAGGAGATCAACAAGACGCTCGGCATCACCATCATCGTTATCACGCATGAGATGGCGGTCATCGAGGAAATCTGCCAGAGAGTTGCGATCATTGATTCCAGCCGCATTGCCGAGGTCGGCACGGTGGACGAGGTGTTCACCCGACCGAAATCCGCAATGGCCAAGCAGCTTATCTATCCGGACGGCAAACGCAATTCTCTTGCGACCGGCAAGCGGTACTGCCGCATTGTATTCGACGGCAATTCGTCGTTTGAGCCGGTGGTATCCAACATGGTGCTCGAGTGCAAGGCGCCGGTCAATATTATGTTCGCGGCCACCAAGAACATCGATGGCAAGGCTTACGGTCAGATGATCCTGCAGCTTCCCGAGGACGAACGCGCGGCAAAACGCGCACTGGCGTACCTCGAAACCCAGAACGTACACGCAGAGGAGGTAGCCGATTATGCTTCCGTTTAATGTTTGGGCGCAGAGCCTTTGGGAAACCCTGTATATGGTCATTGTTTCGACCGTTATCTCGTATGCGATCGGTCTGCCGCTCGGTCTGACGCTGGTTGTTACCGATAAGGGCGGTATCCGTCCGATGCCGATCGTCAACACGGTTCTGGGCGTGGTTGTCAATATCCTGCGCTCTATCCCGTTCCTGATTCTTGCCGTTATGATTACGCCGATTACGCGCGCGATCGTCGGCAAGGCCATCGGCACCACTGCGATGATCGTTCCGCTGACCTTTGCGGCAGCACCGTATGTAGCCCGCATGGTCGAGTCCTCCATCAAGGAGGTGCCGTTCGGTGTGATCGAAGCCGCACAGTCCATGGGTGCAAGTCCGTGGCAGATCGTGTGGAAGGTGCTCGTGCCGGAGGCAAAGCCGTCCCTGATGGTCGGCGGCGCGATTTCGGTCGTTACCATCCTCGGCTATTCCGCAATGGCAGGCTTTATCGGCGGCGGCGGTCTGGGTACCGTAGCCGTAAACTACGGCTATAACCGCTATAATTTCCCGATCATGTTGGTAGCGGTTATCATTATTGTTATCGTTGTTCAGATTTTCCAGGAGGTCGGCATGCGTCTTGCACACCATCTGGATAAGAGAAACAGATAATCGTTTTTCATTCTCAATTTTATTTTGTTATCATTAAAAATGATATATATCAGAAAAGGAGCGAATTCCCATGAAGAAGACAATCGCAGCAATCCTGGCAGGCGCCCTGTGCCTGACCGCACTGACCGCTTGCGGCGGCAGCAAGACCGACAGCGCTGCAGCTGACAGCAGCAGCGCAGCAGCAGGCGACGACAAGACGATCACCGTTGGCGCTACCCCGACTCCGCACGCTGAAATCCTGAATGCGGCAAAGGACGCACTCAAGGCTGAGGGCTACACCCTGAATGTTGTTGAGTTCACCGACTATGTGCAGCCGAACACCGCACTGGTTGACGGTGATCTGGATGCAAACTACTTCCAGCATACCCCGTACCTGAACAACTTCAACAAGGAGAACGGCACGGATCTGGCTGCTGCATTCGATATGCACTACGAGCCGTTCGGCATTTACGCCGGTAAGACCGCTTCCATCGAGGAGCTGAAGGACGGCGCTTCCATTGCCATCCCGAACGACGGCTCCAACGAGACTCGCGCACTGCTTCTGCTGCAGGATGCCGGTCTGATCAAGCTGAAGGACGGCATTGACCCGACCTCCGACGCTACCAAGCTGGATATCACCGAGAACCCGAAGAACCTGGACATTCAGGAGATCGCTGCAGAGCAGCTGCCGCGTTCTCTGGCAGACGTTGACCTTGCTGTTATCAACGGCAACTATGCGCTGCAGGCAGACCTGAACGCCGCTGAGGACTCCCTCATCACCGAGAACCCAGACTACGCTAAGGTCTATGTAAACGTAGTTGCTTGCCGTTCCGGTGAGGAGAACAGCGACAAGATTCAGGCGCTGAAGAAGGCACTGCAGAGCGACGACGTTAAGAAGTACGTTGACGAGACCTATAAGGGTGCAGTCGTAACCGTATTCTAACTTCGATCACGACCACGCTCGTGATCGAGGAGGACATGCCGAGCAATAGCTCGGACATGTCTGGGGCGGGATTCTGCGCGTCCGCTTTGCGGGCACACAGAATCCCTTACTTGTATAAAATCCCACGCACATGTCGCGGGATTTTATGAAAAGAGGCGGCATAGACCGCCTTTTTCTATTATATGCGCGCTTACGCGCTGTCCGCTGCGGCGGAGCCAATGGCTCGGATTTCTGGACGAAATCCTGCCATGCGGGTGCGGCTTGCAAGCAAGCCGGAATAAAAAGAAAACCGAGGCGGATGCCTCGGTTTTTGTTTTGCCTGTTACTGTACATTCAGCGTAAACGCCGGATTTTCGGCGGCCGCGTCCGCCAGCACGCGGAGCACCAGCTCGCCGTAATTGCCGAGATGCGCGACCAGCATCTCCGGGTGCCGCAGCGTGAGCCGCGCCGCCGGATAGGCGGTCAGCAGGTCGTACAGCGCGTCCAGATTGCGGCCGTAGTCGGCAGGAAAGCCGCACACCTTGGCCAGCACATCGTGCAGCTGCTCGCGCGTGTACAGCGTTTCTGCGTCCAGAAGCAGTTCTTTCATTCTCATTTCCCCCGAAATTGAATTATTGTAAAAGCTATTCTGTGATTTCCTCAAAACTCTCGTAATGATCGGCGGTGTAGTAGATTCGGCCGTCGTCCGCGTAGACCAGCCGTTCCGCGCCGCGCTTGTCGGCTCCGCGGGTGTTGAGGTCACACTCGTGATAGCTGCCGTCCGGCAGGGTGCCTTCGTAGTTGCCGAACCGGTCGCCGCCGATCGAGCAGCCGGGTGCATACGGCTCGAGCGAGCCGCCCTGCCAGCCGAGTGCCTGCGCCTGCTTTTTCGTGATGTAGTTGGAGGGTAAGTGCCCGTATTCGGTCAGATAGGCGGAAACCTCGTCCTTGCTGTCGTACTGCCCATCCTCGGTGACGGAAATAGCGGAAGCGCTGTCCGAGGTGATGATGGCGGTCGGTCCGTCCTCACCGCCAATAATGCCGATTTGACCGGCACAGCCGGTCAGCGTGCCGAACGCCAGCAGCAGGGACAGCCATAAAGCGGTTAATTTTTTCATATTCTGTTACTCCTTGGCCGTAGGATAGAACAGCACGAACAGATCGTGGTACAGATTGCGTCCGTCACCGCTCTTGATGGCGCGCAGCTTGCCGTTGACGAATACATAGCCGTCCGTATTCACGCCGATCGAGTTGCCGTTCTGGAAGGTCACGGTCAGGCGGTTGGCAGTCAGCTTGTTCTGGCTGGGCTTGATAAAGTGCGGATAGGCGGTGTAGGTCTGCTCACTGAGCAGCTGTATGATAGCGGTTTTCTGGTTGTCGTCGGTTTGCGGTACCTCCACGTCATTCTCGGTAAGGGTGATGGTGGATTGCGGTCCGGTTTCCGCGATGTCGGAAAAGTCCTGGCTGTAAACGTGGGTATAGATCAAACGTCCGGTGGCGAACAGCAGCAGAAGCAGCAGCGTGCCGCAGATGGCCAACACGAGCGAAACGGTTTTTCGCATGGGAAATTAACTCCTTTGGGTTTTATATAAAACAGGTTTTTTATTGTGAACGGTAGGTTTTTTGCCTGAAATCAAGCAGGGCGCTCCGCGGCGGGGCAAGAGGGTAGACACCAAGGTTTCTACCCTCTTAACTCCCACTTCCTTTTGGGAGGGTCTGGCGCAGATTACCGACATGTGACCGCTGCGAAAAGGGGAACGGCAGAGGATTTTTTCTTCCGTGTCTTTCGCAACCTGTTCGCAGTGCCAGATACTGTTCTGCTACACAGGCGGTTTACTCTGCGCAGAGCGCGGCATAGCAGTGCCGCGCAACTCGTTAGTCTGGAGTTTACGGATGGCACCTGCGAATTAGGCGTTTGGTACAATTTATCTTCGCAGAAACTGTCCGTAACAACGCGCTGACGAATCGTGCGGCACTGTTATGCCGCACCCAGCGTAGAGTAGCCCGTATGTGTAGCAGTAATCTATCTATGAACTGCGAATATGTTGCGAAACAAACGCTGAGGTAACCCGACTGCCGTTCCCTATTTTCGAAGCGGTCACATATAGGAAATCTGCGCCGGATTGGGAAGCAAGGGAAAGGTAGGAGTTCAAAGAGGAAGGAAAACCGCAGGTTGTCCTTCCTTTTTGCCCCGCCGCAGCGGCGGCGAATCCCCCGCTGAGGTTCAGCGGAAAACACTCCGCCCGGATAGGGCGAACACGCTTACGCAGTTCGCATACCCCACTCAGCCGGTGCAGAAAAATCCGTGCCGAATTGATAAATCAAATGCATCTTATTAAAGCATATCCTAAAAAAACAGCACTGTCAACGCAATAAAAATTACAAAATGTAAACAATTTGTATATGTCAGCGCACTTTGCGGGAATTTGTGCAATAAGGATTGACAACCATCTTCTACTATTGTAGAATATAAGCAATAAAAGGTGTTTTACATTTGTAGAGTAAAAGGAGGGTTAGACTATGCGAAACGACAAGCGACTGCCCGATGCAGAGCTCGAAGTCATGCAGACCATCTGGGCGCTTGAGCCGCCGGTGACGGCGGCGGAGGTACAGCAGCACGCCGACAAGGACTGGAAGACCACGAGCGTGCTCACGTTCCTGTCCCGGCTGTGCGACAAGGGATTTCTTTCCTGCACGAAGGAGGGACGGCAAAACCTGTACATGCCGCTCGTCAGCGAGAAGGACTACCGTCAGCGTGAGAGCGTCGGCTTTCTGCGCCGGCTGTGCGGCGGCTCGGTGAAGAATTTGGTCGCGAGCCTGTCGGATGCGGGCGCGTTGACCGAGCAGGACATCGACGAGCTGCGCGCGTTCCTCGACAGGCAGACGCACTAAGGAGGGGATCTTATGCTGCAATTCTCGGAAAAACTGCTCAACAATCTGATGCAGATCGGCCTGACCGTATCGCTGGCGGCGCTCGTGCCGCTCATTCTGCGGCGGCTGATGAAAAAGCGTTATCCGGCCCGTATGGTATGTGTGGTGTGGGCGATTCTCGCGCTCCGGCTGCTCATTCCTGTGCAGCTGACACTGCCGCAGGCACCGGTGCAGGTCATGCCGCGCACCAGCTATGTGGTGCAGAGCGACCAGACGGCGTTCCGGCAAGCCGGACTTCCTGTTACGCAAACACCAGCCCGATGGGTGACGGGCACGCAGGCGCAAACGCTCAGCGCGGCAGATACCGGCACGGTCAAGACCGTGGATATTACCGACATTCTGCTGACGCTGTGGCTGGCAGGCGTGATTGCCTGCGTACTCTGGCAGGGGATTGGCTATTACCGGCTGATACGCAGCCTGAAAGGTACGTCCCAACCGGTCGAACGCACGGATCTGCACACGATTTTGCAGGAGCAGTGCGCCGACCTGGTTATTGACCGGGAAATCCCGCTGCGGGTATCCTCGGCGGCGGACTGCCCGATGCTGGCCGGATTTATCCATCCGACGCTGTATTTGTCGGATGAGCACATTTCCCGGACGGATGCGGCGTTCATTTTCCGCCACGAGCTGACGCATTACAAGCACGGCGATCTGTGGCTCAAGCTGCTGCTTCTGGCGGCACGCTGCCTGCACTGGTTCAATCCGCTGGTGCATCTGATCGCGCGATTCGCGCAGGAGGACATTGAGGCGGCGTGCGACGACGCGGTTGTTCGCGGACACGACGGCGCGTACCGCAGAGCCTATGGCGAGACCATCCTGCGGTCGGCTATCGCGCAGGCGCAAAAGAGAAAGGCTTTGGTATCCTGCTTCGGTGATGACAAAAAGACGCTCATGCGTCGGTTTGAGGGACTGTTTGACAAGTCGGTCAAAAAACGCGGTGTCGCGCTCGTTGTGATGATCGCGCTGCTGGTCGGTTCGCTTAGCTGCACGATCGCGGTCGGTGACAACGATAAGGGTCTAACGAAAGAGCTGCGTATACAGCTGGCACAAAAACAGGCGAATGAGGCGGAAAACCTCGGTTATACGGTCAAACTGGACGGGAAAGACACTTATTTGATCACGGATAGAGAGTTTAGCGATAATCCGGGCGAAACCATTCCCGGACGTGTGGTACAAAAGCTGACCTTTGCAAAACAGGATGGAGAGTGGGCTGTATCGAACAGCGAAATTGTGCCGGAAAACGGCCGCGTGACTTCTCTGGATGAATTTAAGCTGTTGTATGAGAACGACCTCGGTCTGCCGGATTTTCTCTCGGACAGTAACCAGTGGAAAATCACAAACGGCTACAATATCAGCGACCCGGTAAATGCAGCAGAAGTTCTGCTCGGCATTGCTCCGGCGGCCAGTCAGGTGGAAGGCAGCAACCAAGATGCCGCACCGTACAACGACATCCGCAAGGTGACATTCACGTTTAAAGATAACAGCAAGGTTGTTGTCACCATGATAAACCAGTTCGGTCAGGGCTGGCTGCCGCAGGACTGGACGGACGGCAGCGGCGTTCGTTCCCGCACGGCGGCGGATCTCGCGCAGCAGTACGCACGCGCAGTTCTGCACAAGAGCGCACAGTATATCTTCCCGATTTTGACGCCGGACGGTCAGAAAGACCTTATCGCGCAGCAGATGGCTATGACCGGCGGCGAGCAGTGGACGTGGAAATACGGTCCGTCCTCGCCGTCTGCAACGGATTTCGTGCTTGTACCCACCGATGACGAGAGCAGCTACTGCGTTGTATTCCGTCTGTCTGGCAGCGGCGTGAATGATGCGCGCTCGGCGTACATCGTGCAGACCATCCGCGAGAACAAAAACAGCTCGGTGATTGGCGATATCCGCGAACTCAGTACGGACAGCATGACGCAGAGCGAATTGTTCCGGACGTACTATGCGACCGGTCTGTCGTGGCCGACCGTGCCGCAGTACATCGACAGCATGGATACGCAGATGATAAGAGGCTACGCCGATCCGGCACAGGCGGCTATGCAGTATTTCGGCATGGCGCTGCGCGACGATTCCTATCTGATGCTGGTGAAGGACACCGAGGTCATCCGGCAGGCGACCGGTTCGTTCGGTGAAGGCGACAGCAATACGGAAACTGCCGTTGTACAGCTGACATTTGGCGATTCCAGCACGCCGATCAAGGTGCAGCTGGAGAAGACTGCCGCGGGTTACTGGCAGCCGGTCGGCGTGGTGGAGGACATCACCGCTAAGAGCGGGGAGCAGGAGCTCGGCATCGGCGCGAACGCAAGAGGTGCGCTGATAACTGGCAAACTGCCGCCTGAGCTGGCAGTCGGTGATACCATCAAATTTACGTTTGCGAATGAGCCGTCCGGCGGCGTACAGCTCACCAACCGGCTGGTCAATCTGGACGGCACCATGCAGGATGCGCTGACAGATGAGCAGACAGTGCTCACCAAAACCGCTGACGGCTGGACGTACACCGTGCCGGAGAGCATGAGCAAGTCGCTTACCTCCACGGCGGTGGAGCCGTATCTGCACGCACTGGTGCTGGAATACACCGATGCCCGTCACATTCAGCACAAGGCGGCGGCGCTGTACGCCCTGTCGAACGGGGAGGCGGCCACCGTCGTACACGGTGACGAAACCATGAACTCGGTGGCATACCGCAATGATGTGCTGGGCTATACGCTCGAGATGCCGCTTTCGTTCCGTAATACGGTCGGCATCCGCCAGTATGAGGACGGCAGTGTGCATTTCAATATGCTGGATGAGGCAGACAGCAGCTCGGCGCATGACATCTGCATTATGACGCTCGAAGCTCAGCCGACCGCCGCACTCAAGCAGAGTTACGGCGAAAACTGGACGGAAAACTATGCGATGCCGGTCAAGCAGCTTGCCGAGCAGGACGGCCTGACGTATTTCCTCATTTATGCCTCCGATGTGCAGTATGACCCGTCCAACGCGGAGCAGGCTGCCAGGTACAAGGAGCTCTACACGGCGGCACAGGACATCACAGCGGACAATTTCACGCTCGACGACCTGACCGACAAGGATAATACCGCCCGCCGCAGACAGCTTCTTGAGGGCCTCGGCAGACACTATGCTGCCCGGCAGGGCCAGACCGTCCGCGTGTACGTTGATGAGAAAACCAACAGCTGTGAAGTGTTTTTCAGCCGCACCGACTGGGAAACCGGCTATAAGACTTACGCCGCTGACCGCGTGACGTTCAAGGACGTAACGACCGCCGAGCCGACATCGGTCGAGCACCTCGCGGATTCCGCACAGGGCCTGACCGCCGCGCAGTTCGACCTGCTGTACGGCACGCTTGACCTTCCGGTCTATGCCGATGATGAGCTGGCAAATCTGCAAAGAGTATTGCAGAAAGATCAGATACCGGAACAGGGAGCCGCATTTTTCCTTGGTTTAGGTGATATGTACGGCATATTTGACGGTGATTCTGTGAAGATTTACGGCGATAATAACGAATTTGCATCGCTGACCTATCAGTTTACCGACCCGAATACCGGTAAAGAAAACGGCAAATACGTCAAGCTGACCATGCACAAGGCAACAGCCGATAGCAGTCTGCCCGCACTGTGGATGCCGTATAGCTACGAGTTGTTTACGGCTTAATCCAACGGTGCCGTGCACAATAACGTGCAAACGAGTTGCGCGACACGGGTATCCCCCAGGGGACCTTCTCTTGCCCTTCGGGCAATTCACCTTGTGTCGCGCCTGAGTAGACTAAACCGTATGTGTAGCAGTACGAATAGAGCTTGAGCGGTTGAGGTAGAGAAATGGGCGGACACATTGGTCGCCCCTACGGAAGATAAACAATATGGCCGTTTCTCTGGCGAGTCTCAGTTCTATGACAGGCAGACGCTAAGAGGAAGCGGGGAGATTCACAAGAGGGGTGGAAACCATAGGTGTCCACCCCTCTTGTGCCCCTTGCCGTGGGTACGGCGCCCCTGCCGGGTAGGCAAGACCCGTTCGCTTCTCAAGCAGCAACCTCCTGTTCAACAAAAATGGAAAACCCATGATTTTGTTCACACAACGAACAAACACCGGCGGTATACTTGCGGTATTATAAGAATGTAAGGTGGAATTATATTGTCTACTATTTTAATCGCAGACGATGAGGCGCGTATCCGTCGTCTGGTCAGCGACTTTCTCAAGCGGGACGGTCATACCATCGTCGAAGCCGCCGATGGAAAGGAAGCGCTGAATATTCTGGAGAACCGCCGTCCGGGACTGGATATGGCCATTCTGGACGTGATGATGCCGGGGATGGACGGCTTTGAAGTCCTGCGGGAGCTGCGCGAGCAGGAGCACGGTGAAACCCACCTGCCGGTTATGCTGCTCACAGCCCGTGCCGAGGACGCGGATCAGGTGCGCGGCCTGGAAGGCGGTGCGGACGATTACGTTACCAAGCCGTTTTCGCCGATCGTGCTGGCGGCCCGCGTGCGCACACTGCTCAAACGAGAAGGCCGCGCCGGTGCACCGCTCGAACAGCTTGGCAAGCTGTCGGTCAATGAGCTGCGCCGTGAGGTCATGGTGGAGAACAAGCCGATCGACCTGACCCCCAAGGAGTACGAGCTGCTCATCTACTTCAAAAATAACCGCGCGATTGCGCTGTCGCGCGAGAGCATCCTCAATGCTGTCTGGGGTTACGACTACTTCGGCGATCTGCGTACCGTGGATACACACGTCAAAAAGCTGCGCGCCAAGCTCGGGGAGTGCGGCACCATGATCGAAACCGTGCGCGGCTACGGTTACCGCTTTGAGGTATGAAGCTAAAGCATCGGTCAATCCGGTTTAAGTTTTTTGCCGCGATCAGCATTATCGCGCTGGTGTTTATCGGTATTCTGGTGCTGCTCAACGTGTTTTTCTATCAGGATTACTATATGATGACACGCCGAAGCGAGCTGCGCGATGCCTACGGCAGCATCTGCACCAGCTACGCGAGTGATTCCTCAGATGTTGCCGCGCTGCTGGACAGCTATGAGAGCCGCAGTGCCATTCGTCTGGCGGTGGTGACCGATAACGGCGATGTGATGACCTCGTCTGCCATGCAGGAGGGCGATGTAGGGTTTGATTTTGGGCACATGGAGCAGAAGTTCCGCAGCTTTGCGGTGCTGGCGTCCGTGGTCCAGAATCGTGACTGGGTAGATTTGGGTAAAAACGAATACCGCTTTATGACGATCAGTCTGCGCGATAATGACCAGTATCTGTGCCTGATCGGCGTGCTGAATGCGGAACACGGTGAATATCTGATCGCATATATGCCCTATGCGTATATCGAACAGAATTCTTCGCTGAATCTGGTGTTTCTGCTGATTGCCGGCGGCTGTGCGCTGCTGATTTGTCTGGGGTGCGGCTATGTTATCTCGCGTCAGTTTACGCGCCCGCTTATTCAAATGGCGGGACTGGCCGACCGAATGAGTGAGCTGGATTTCTCTATGCAGTACACCGGCAAGGAGGACGGCGATGAGATTGACCAGCTGGGACAGTCTCTCAACCGCCTGTCTGCGTATTTGGAGCAGGCGATCGGTGAGCTGAAGGAGTCCAATGATCAGCTGGCGCAGGAGATCGAGGAGAAGGAGCGTATCGACAATATGCGGCAGGAGTTTATCGTCAACGTGTCGCATGAGTTGAAAACGCCGATCGCGCTCATTCAGGGCTATGCCGAGGGCCTGACGGCTGGCGTGGCTGATGACCCCGAGGACCGCAAGTTCTACTGCGACACCATCGCCGATGAGGCCGACCACATGAACAAGCTGGTCATGCAGCTGCTTAGTCTTTCACGGCTGGAGCTTGGTGCAGAGCAGACGTTCGACGAGGATATTGATCTGCATGCACTTTGTGCGGAAGCGGTGCGCAAAACCGCCGTTTTGTGTGAAAACCGAGGTTTGACCGTGGAATATGAGAACACGCATATTACGGTCCGCACGGACGGTGATCTGCTCGATCAGGTGCTGATGAATTACCTGTCCAACGCCATCCGCTACACGCCCGAGGGCAAGCACATTGAGATTTCGGCGGCAAGAACCGGAAACAGCGTGCGCCTGTCCGTGTTCAATGAAGGTGAAGGTCTGCCAGAGGAGGAGCTGCCAAAGATCTGGGAGAAATTCTACCGCACCGATCGCGCCCGCACCCGAGAGGCCGGCGGCACCGGCATCGGTCTGTCGCTTGTCCGCGCCATCGCGGATACCCTGCACGGCGCCTGCGGCGCGGAGAACGTCGAAGGCGGTATCTGCTTCTGGTTTGAACTGCCGGATCTGCTGCCCGCAGAGGACAGCGAGATAAAAGACTGAATTTGTCGAATAGAAAATTGAAAATTATGCTTGACAACTGCGCTATCCTATGGTATAGTATATAAGCACTCTGAGAGAGAGCCGCGATAAAATCTATATCGCGGGGTAGAGCAGTTGGTAGCTCGTCGGGCTCATAACCCGGAGGCCGCAGGTTCAAGTCCTGTCCCCGCAACCATGTTTAACCGCTGATTTCGTTGAAATCAGCGGTTTTTTTTGTATTTTTTCGAGCACTTAGAAAACCTCCGGGTAGGCGACCCCGGAAATGGAAAGTCGTATGGAAAGACAGTGGTATCAAAAAAATGCACGACGTGAAGGTGCTTTTTTTGATACCTGAAATCAAAATTCTGAGTATACTTCGAGCAGCAGGCGAAAAAGTCAAGGAGATATAAAAGCAATGCTATTAAGCGGGGAATGCATCAACACCTACATAACTTTCGATTTCAATGGCAGCAGTGAGGTAACGTCAAAGACCATGACGGTCATCTACGGCGAGTGCTTGCTCTGAATCTATGCCGACACGGTGAGGTAGCGTCTGTCGGTTGATGATGCCAGTGATGGTGACAGCAATGGCAAAAGCACTAGCGATTATTGACAGGCGGAGAACTGGACCCTGTATGCATAGGTGGCGCGAATGCGATTATGGCAGCAGCACTGCTCGATTGCGCACGGCACAGCAGGTCCAGCGGATGCAGGCTGGGCAGCCCAGAAGAAAACGCCTCCGTAAAGCCCTGGCTCAAATGCAGGAACTTTTCAGAGGCGTCAAGGCCCGGGTGCAAGGCGCACCGCCTGGCAGAGCTTATCAAAGAGATACACGAACAGCAGATACGGAAGGTTGAGGATGAGAATCTTCTTCAAGTCAACCGTCATAATTCCACACCCCGGTCTTTGGTCTTGACCTTCTCCCGCTGGCGGTGCTGGGCTTTGGCCTGCTGCTTCGCCTGCTCCAGCTCCTTGCGGATAGAGGGCTTTTTCTCTTTCTCCAGGTTAATTGCGGAGAACTCCCGGAAGGCCGCCGTGATGACGTCGGCATCCCGGCCCTTAAAGAACACCAGATAGCGGGGGATCTCTCCGCTGGTGTCCTTTTTCAGCGCGAAGTCAATGCCGTACTTCTTGGCGGTGGCGGAAAAGGCCCGGATGTTCTGGTCGGTGATTTCGATGTTGGAAACGCCGGTGTTGTGCTTCATCAGCTACCGTAGGGTCTGTTTTCCGTGGTGCAGCTTGGTCTTGTGGCCGGTCACTGCTTTCTGCATCTCGTCCAGCACCTTTTTCATGGCCTGTTGCAGCATCCCGGCGGAGAGCCTGGTGGCCTCCACACAGAGGGCAATGGTGCGCTGGGTGACTTCTTCCTGCATGGTCTGTCATCTCCTTTCTCCGCCGCCGTACAGGTCGTGGTTCACCAGGGACGCATAGTAGCTGTCGATGCTAGCCGGGGCGTTATACAGGGCAGCCAGCAGATATTTCTTGATGTTGCGGACATAGGTGGTGTTCTCCCGCATACGGTCCAGCACATACTCGATGTGGGAACTGTTCAGCTTCAGGAACCGGGATTTGACCACCTCCGCCGGATAATCGTCCCCGGCAATGCGGATCGTCTCCCTGTGGGAACAGATGGTATCCAACATAAGCTCCACCAGTTCGTCCAAGCGGTCATGGTCCATGCGCTCGTTTTGTACTAGAATGTCATACTCGATATTCTCCAAAATCAGTTCCCGATAGCTCTCTCGCTCCCGCATCCAGTCCCGTCCGGTCCGTTTGGCCTCTGCGGGGGTTTGGGGGCTTGATTGGATAGGATTTGATCCTTCCGTACTTTGTGAATCAGTATTTTGTTCTTCAGGATTTCTTTTCTCTTTATTTAATTGCGGCCGGTTTTCCAGACATGGGTTATCCATATCCGGGTTTTCCGTATCTGGACAAGCCGCATCCGGCTCGCCCTCACACGGCTGGCCCGTGTTCGGGGGATGGGGTGTCTCGTAGATGACATACTCCACATCCACGATCTTGCCTTTGCTGTCCCGGAGTCGATTGCGGACTATGTACCCGGCCCGTTCCAGCTCCTTCAGGGCTGATCCGATACTGTCCGTACCCTCCTTGCAGATTTTAGCCAGTCCTCTGGTGGTGTAGTTCCAGTTCTCCGGCAAGGACAGCATCATGGAGAGCAGCCCTTTGGATTTCAGCGACAGCCTCGCATTCCGCAGATGGTGGTTGGACATTACCGTGTAGTCGCGGGTTTTCTCAATGCGAAATACCGCCATGGTATCACCTCCTTTCGGCGGTCTGGAAAAGTGTTCGTTTTTGGAAAAAAGGTGGCCTCTATGCCGCCCGGACACTCTGGAGGAGAAAACCTATGGGCGGCGGCCTTTCGACTGATTGTGGAAGAAAAAACATGGGATTTTCTACTCCTTTCGGTGCAGTTTTGGGTATAAAAAACACCACAGGGATCGAGCCCTATGGCCTGTTGAAAGTATGAAATCCTTTGTTGCTGCAATAGATAGGAGATGGTATAATCAAATTAGATAATTTTGTAGATGCTGAACTAGATAAATCGATACATAAACACCAAATAAATTAGCGAAAGGGGCTTACAATGGACAACCTACTTATTTTTGTGAAATTAAATTCTTCTTCTGAAGCAGTCCGGCCTGCAATAGAATATGTAAAAGATAGTTATCTCCATCATCGAGGAAGGTTTTATTATACTAGCAATTTAGACACAACAACGATTTCCGATTTGCTTGAAACTAGAGGAATACAGCAACTTACAGGGTGCCATATAGTATTCATTGAGTATAGGAAAGTACCTGAAATATTTATAAAGAAGCTATATATAGGAAATATAACTCGCCTCGAGCAAGAAGGAAATAGTTATCAAATATATTATCTCGTAAAAAACGAAGTTACATCTGCATTAGTCATAGATAACTTCATGAAATATTCTACCTTAAGTATTGAACGAGATTTTGAAGAAGATAATCATATTAGTATTGAGGATTCTGCTCCCCTAATGAGGCAGCTATCGTACGCTGTTAATCGTCCACAAAATATTACCGGAGAAGCAGTCGCATATACTCCTCTACCAAGCGAAGGACAGCTTTCAGAATTTGCTCAAAGAAATGAATATTGCCATAGGTGCTACAATATTTTTCTCCCATCCGAAACTCGTGGTGAATTTCAGAGAGATTATGATCGCATAGTCCACAGCAAGGCATTCCGGAGAATGGTTGATAAAGCCCAAATTTTTACATCAAGCAAGGGGGATCATTACAGAACTCGCATGACACACACTCTCTGCGTCTCACAAATAGCTAGAAGCATTGCAACAAGACTAAACATGAATGTTCCACTTACAGAAGCAATTGCACTCGGGCATGATTTAGGGCACACTCCATTTGGTCATCAAGGAGAACGAACGCTTAATAGAATGGCCAATATATATGCGGACATTGGATTCAAACACAATTTTCAGTCTTTAAATGTTGCTTCTGTATTAGAAGAAGAATATGTCGAATGTTTTGGCTTAGATTTAAGCCTTCAGACTTTGGAGGGAATGTGGAAGCATACCAAGATAAGGAAACATGCTGGTGATCCGCTTATTTGTAATTTAAAAGATTTTTTACCATATGATATTCCCGATACAGCCATACATGAATTATACATTGATGATGATTTTTGCTCTACCATTGAAGGGCAAATTGTGTTTATTGCAGATGAAATAGCACAGAGAAGCCACGATCTAGATGATGCGCTTTCTGCCGGTCTTTTGAATATTGAAAGTTTACTGGATATATTGTCCCTAAAAAAGCTACATACTTTAAAGCAGCAGATTGAGAACTTAAAGCAAAGCATGATATCCGCAAAAGAGAGACAACATACTTTTGTTTCTGAAGATGAGTTGTTAATCAGTCGCATAGCATCTCAGGTTATAAACTACTTTATTAACGATATTGTAAACTGTTTTCAAAAATTTCTTGAAGATAACGTCCATGAAGTTGATAATCTTCGTAGATATTTTTCTGTCAATTTCAGAGTCAATCGACAATTAATAGGTTTTTCTTCAGAAGGCAATGTGTTAAATGATTACTTGGAGACCATTGTAAAAAAACAGGTTATTAACAGTTCAGAGGTTGCGGCATTTGACGATAAAGCAGAGCGTATTGTATCAAAGTTGTTTGAACTATACTATGATAATCCCCGCTTGCTACATGATGGCACACTCAAACGCATATTTATTGAGATGCGAAAAAGAACTGATAATGTCATTCACTTTCAGGATGGAGATATCGACTTAGTGAATGATGAATGGTCTAGAATCAAGAAACCAGAACAATCTGCTCGCTTTCGAGATATTAGAGAAGTCTTTCCTGAAACAAACTTTGATGAGTATAAAGATTTTTCGGAAGTATTAGATGCTTTAGATCCAAACAGTCACGAGTACATGGAAATTAAGCAATATTGCGAGAAATGCATCAATGAATACACAGAAAAAAAGAAAATCTTAGTTCGTGCAATTTGCGATTTTATCTCTGGAATGACAGATACCTATGCAATAAATGAGTATCGAAAGCTAATTTGTTAAACAGTATATTTCCGCTTACATCGTGATAATAATATTTCTACTTAATAAATTGGAAGTGCCGTACATTAATTTGACGGCACTTCCACAAATTCATTCGATTTCTTTCGCTGATTCTTCCATCTTCAGCCAGTTCTCAAAGAACTTCCTAGAGATACGAATCATGTTTCCGATGCGGATCGTCTTGAACGCTTCGGAGTTGGCCAGTTTATAGGCCGTAGCACGGCCGATACCGAGAATGGCTGCGATGTCACTCACGGTGTATGTTCTGCTTTGGTGCGTTCCTTTTTCGTTTGGTGTGTTGGTGCTCATAAGATTATCCTCCATCTGTGCTAACAGCATTTTGAAATGCCCCCTGGAAGCCCTCTGTCACAAGGGGTTCCTGCTAATACCTTGCTAATACGACATTTGAAAAGCCGTTGTAAGGCAGCATATTTCAGGGGAATTTGTGCAAATTGACCTGCCTCCAGGCGACACAATTTGCAAAGAAACAACACGGGAAGATATGATATGAACAATTTACGAAATGGTACGCCGTACTCCCGGAGCACAGCTTGTTGAGTCTGTGCTCCGGGATTGTTTTGCTGCAAAGCGGTTCGGAGTTAATCGTTTTTGGATATATGCAAAGGCAGAACAGGAGTAGAACAAAGTGGAACAAAGGTAGAACAACTTGGAATCAAACGGTGATTGTCAAGAGAATCTTTCGGGTGTATAATAGTACTATCGAAAAGTGGATAAAGTGGCTCTGCTGTCGCAAAAAGATGCGATAGTGGAGCTTTTTGTATATCAAAAAAGTTAAGAGAAAGACCAATAAGTAAATTTCTTATTGGTCATTTTTTTATACCATTTTTCGAGAGTATATACACGAAAAGAGTGAGAATAGTGGGGAGAAAATGCAAAAATTCGCCTAATGTGAAGGTGCATGGAGTACCTTTCCGTGTGACAGAAATGGGGATGACGACTAAAGGGCAGGCTAGATGCTATATCAGTATGAGGCAGCCAGATGGGAGTATACTGCATGGGGAGGGCGTAAGTAAACTGGTTACGGCAAAGAGTATGAAGGCTGAGGCTGTCATAAAAGCTGCAGAAAACATTATATGGAAGAATCGTGGACAGGTGCTTGAGTGGTTACGAGCTGGTCGACTGCAGAAAGCGACACCGACGCTGTTGCTTCTGGTGCTGCCGGAAGAAAGCGTAACAAGTATATATGGTAAGAACGATGAAAGGCGCAGAGAACTGGTGCGGTGCGCAGCGAAATTGCTTCCGCCATTGCCTGAGTTACAGGAAAAGATGGAAGCTGTAACTTTTCGTGCTGTAGAAAAAGTAGCAGTTAACAGAGGGGAAGACGATGCTTTAAAGCGAGCGCTGAACCGGCTGTATGATGAAGCGGTTGCGCAAGGAATCTTACAAGAAAATAATGTTAAAAAATTGCTCGTAACTGTTCGTAGCGAGGGAGAAAAGGCAGACAAAAATATTAACCAGCGTGCCCTTAGTCTGGAAGAGATGCGGATGCTGACGGCCTTATGCATAGAGGGGATGCAGACCGATATACGGTATGCATCCGTACTGCTTCATCTGACCACGGGTGTAAAGACGGGAGAGTTATGTGGATTAAATATTGACAATTTAATGCGGTATAAAGATGCGGTATATATCGAAATTGGCGCAAAATCCGTACAAAATCGAGGTAAAGTTGCAGAGTGGAAGCCATATGAGCGTGAAAGCGGAAAGCTGCGGCGCATACCGTGTACCCCTTTAGCGCAGGCGGCGCTAAGTGTGCTTTTGAAGCCGCGATTGGAAGCAGGAGCAAGGGTAGATGCTCCGCTGATTGTAGGTGAGGGCGGACGCCGATGGGATGTCTTGAAGCTGCGCGCTTTTGAAAAAGAGGTGCTTCAAAAAGTAGTGCCGGAGTATGCGAAAATTTCACGAACGGATGTAATCCGCACAAGTTTTGAACATTATTGTCGCGCCGTATGCGGTATGTCGGATGGCCAGACTCAGAAAATCTTAGGATGTAAAGCAGCGCAGACATACGAAGAATGGTATGCGGACTACAGCGCTCGAATCGCGCTGATGACACTGGATGCGCAACTTAGAAGATACCATAATTTGTTAACGGAAAAGGAAGATAGATGGAAAGTGGCCATGCACCTACATCTGCGGGTGAAGCGTGGGGCAAGTGTCAAAATTCAAACTGAACATGGTGTCAAAATTGAAAAAATATAGTAATGTGTGAGCCGAAAGGCTCTTTTTTAATGCCTGTAGATAAGGACTTATTGTATCTTGCAATAGGTCCTTATGTTGCATAATGAAATTTGAGTTAACCAATAATGACATTTATTTGCTAAAATGTTATTATATAAATATAAAGCAGCAGAATAAGGAGTGAAATAAATGGCATTTTTCACAACTCAGCGAAAAGAAACCGGTAGTTATAATACAAAGCGAACTAAGCCATGCCGCAGCAGACGCAAGGGCAAAATATATAACGAAAAAACGAAAAATGGCAAACTAACCGTTTGGGGTGCTTACGAGCGGGTAATTTTGGCTATACAGAATGCGCGCAAATGGGCTGACAGCACATGCAGGGCATATGATAGTGTTTTCTACCATTACATTGCTGAGATTTATAATGACATTGAGTATGCTTCGCTGACAGAAGAAACGGCGGAGCAGATTTGGTCGTCTAAAATTGACATTTTTGAAGGCAGTGATGCACAGGATCAAAGAGCGCGGAGTATTTTCGTGAGCTTTGTGGAGCAGGCATGTCGAGCGGGACTTTCCTCGATGCGGTTCAGAGACTTGGCGCCATTTGTGATTCCGGCAGACCTGAGTCAGCTGACTGTGGAGCAGCTGTTGGAGGTACGTAGAGCTGCTGATCGTTGCCAGTGGCGGCCGAAGTCGCTGACAATTGAAGCGGAAATTAAAATTTATAACGAGTTGATAAAGCGAGCATCGACACAGGGCGAGTGCATTGCTTTGCTGGTCATGCTTCTGCTGGGCTGCCGTACATCAGAAGCAGCGGGTTTGTCATTTGGAAATATTCGCAAAATGGCGGATGGTTTGTACTCTATAGAGCGACGGGAAGTGGAAGAGCAAAGCTCGAGGACCGTCAAAACCGGCAGTAAAACCGCAAGCGGTTACAGACTTTTGCCGCTGCTGCCGCAGTTTTATGAGCTGCTGGAAGAGCGCAAGCGTATGGTGCAGGAGTACATGGAGAAAAACGGCTATACCGACTTAGATATTAATGACATGCCGCTTGCTTGTCAGGGTACGAATTTGCTGACACGGTGTACAGCAAAGGAAATGAACCGTATTTTTAAGGATATTTGCATTGATGCAGGTGTCGAAGAAGGCTTTTTCTTTGAAGCTGAGGCAATGATGGCTATTGATAAAGAGGCAGGAGCAGAGTACGAGAATGTGGTAGTAGCCTATATTCTGCGGCATCAAGCTGCAACGGAGCTGGTAGCGACTGATGCTTCTCGGGCTGCAATTTCTGTGCTGATGGGTCATAAAATTGAAGACCCTAATGTAAAAGCATTTGACTATGCCAATGCAGATGGTCAGCGTGAACTGCTGCATATTTTAATGCAGCGTCCGTTATATCGGTACATTTGTGGTGCGACAGATATGGAGCAGATTACTCTTGAAAAAGGGCAATCGGCAGTATGCGGAGGATCGGCTCGTCTGGTCGCACAAGAGGACGAGGAGTTCGATCTTTATATTGACACGCTGGAACCGTATGACACAATGCAGATTCAGCTTGAGGGCGATATCCGGTTAATGAAGAAGGATGCAAGAAAGACAACCGCATTGCCGTATCAAAAACCGAGCGGGCTTAGTATGGTGAATGCAGTGACTCAGGTTGTGACAGAGGCCGAAGAGAATGTAAGAGCTGGAAAGCTGGCGGATAAGCCAGTTATGATCGCGCAGTGTGATGATCCTCTGAGCGAATTGATGACCATTGACGATCTGCATATCGATTGGAAGCCCCAAATCACCAATGGGGATGGAGATCCGATTGCAGATTCTTCGGAAGAAGTGAAAATGGCGGTTTGCGAAGATACATTGATTGCAGTTTTGCCAGGCGGTGCCTTAAAAGAAGTGCCGAAAAAGGAGTTCGTTTATAACTGGACAAAGAGGGCACGCCGTGATGAGAAGATTTTTGCGGATAAGACCATAGACCGCGTTAAAACGATATTGCCGTTTTCACAATCTGCGGATAAAATTGTAATTAGCAGAGAAGGAACGGCATGGTATTTGCTAGCCGAGGTCAGTGCAGAAGAATTTTTACAGGCAGATGCGTGGGAAGAATGCCGCAGAGCGTTGGCAGCGGGCGGTATCATGATTCCATGTGAAAAGGATGCAGATTCGCTGATTTGTGGAGCGAAAAATGGCGATATAGTACGCTTACCAGCAGACAAACTGTGTGCATGGCAGGGCCAGCGGCAGGTCGTACGTATAGGCGAGGCACCTCTGGCAGCAGCTTGCTTCTGTAAGGCTACTGATGATATTCTGCTGATTAGCGAAAAGGGACAGGCACTACGTACGCATGTTTCGGATTTGTACAAGCGCGTAGACATTGGCGGTGGACTGACCAAAGGTATGCGTATGAAAACAGGTACAGACGATAGATTATGCTGCTGTTTGGTTTATCAGCCAAAGCGTAGTTTAACAGTTGTTTCTCAGCAGAGGAAGCTGCTTGTGCTGCGTGTGGACAGTGAGGAAAAGGCGCAGCTTAGAGCGCAAGGACATGTCGGTGAGGGCGTTTGCCTGGTGCGTGTAGAAGGTTCGGATCGCTTGGCGGAGGTGTTGTATACAGATCAGGCAGTGTTACTGTTGTCAGACTCCGGATATGCGCAGTGTCGTGACGTTAGTGTGCTGAGAGAGAAGGGACGCGGTGCAAAAGGCATTGAGGGCATGAAGCGTGGTCAGATTATAAGAGCGGTATGTGCGAAAGTTAAATAATAGGGAAGGCGCAGCTTTTGAGCAGGTATCTCAAAAGCTGCGCCTTTAGGCTTGAATGAATGTAGTTAGACTTGCTATTTTAAAGGAGATATAAAAATAAAGCGAAGAAAAAGTTTATAAAAACCTTTTCTTCGTTTTTAATACCCTGCTGACGCAGGGAGAAATTGATGTGGAGACAACTGTTTAGGATCAGCATAAGGATCACCCCCGCTTACGCGGGGAAAATAAGTTGTCTACACTCCCCGATACTTACGATAAATGCATTGTGAAAATAACAACTTATCGCTGCCGGGTCACCCCCGCTTATGCGGGGAACATATTTATTAATGATAGTATAGCAGAAATTTTATATCTTTGCAACTTTAAATTGCAAAGATATAAATTAGATTCTGGATTTAATAATTAATGTTATGGTAACCAGGGAGTGATAAGTCATTTTAGATGAAATTCCAGACGCTTTTCAGGTTTCGTGATTTTTCGGATTGTTCCAAGCGGATCAACTTCACATTTATATTGTAGAGGGCATCACCGAGTGGCTGCCGATCAGCAGTACCGGACACATGATTCTGCTCAATGAGTTTGTAAAGTTGGACGTGTCGGAAGCGTTTTACAGCATGTTCGAGGTGGTTATTCAGCTCGGTGCGATACTCGCGGTTGTTGTCCTGTTCTGGGGACAGATTTTCCCGTTTGAGCGGCGAAAGGGCCGTCACGGCGGTGCATCCATCGTGCTGAATATGGATACCGTCAAGCTGTGGATCAAAATTCTGGTAGCGTGCGTTCCGGCAGCAATCGTCGGTCTCAAGTGGAACGACCTGTTTGAAGAACTGTTCTACAATTACCAGACGGTTTCCATCGCGCTGATCGTGTTCGGCGTAGCATTCATTCTGGTGGAGAACGCGCATAAGGGCAAGCCGGCGCGCATCAACGCACTCACTGAGCTTACTTACCCGACCGTATTTATGATCGGCATGTTCCAGCTGATCGCGGCTGTGTTCCCGGGCACCTCACGCTCCGGCGCGACCATCGTCGGCGCACTGCTGCTCGGCGTATCGCGCACTGTGGCTGCGGAGTTTACGTTCTTTCTGGCCATTCCGGTCATGTTCGGTGCAAGCCTGCTCAAGATTCTCAAGTTCGGCTTTGCGTTTACATCCACCGAGCTGATGATCCTCGGCATCGGCACAATCACCGCGTTCGTGTCCTCGCTGCTCATCATCCGTTTCCTGATGGGCTTCGTCAAGAAACACGATTTCAAGGTGTTCGGCTGGTATCGTATTATTCTTGGTATCGCCGTATTGGCGTACTTTATGGTTGTTAAATAAAACTTTCATATCAGCACATAAAAGCTCCCGAGGATTCCCTCAATGTCACTAAGTTAATATGACAATGCCAGCACATTGAAGAAAATCAGTGTGCTGGCAACTTTTTTTGAAATATTTAAAGAAAACCCCCGAGGATATCCTCGGGGGTTTTTGATGTTGCTTTTAACTAACGAGAGTTAATTAAGCAGCAACTGCGGAAGTTACAGCAGCAGCGGAAACTGCGGTTGCAGCGTTCGGCATGGTGAACGTTACAGTCTGAGCTGCGGTAGCGCCAGCTGCAAAGGTCAGGGTGCCAACGGTGGTGGTACCAGCCTTAACAGTTACAACAGCCTTGTTGCCAGCAGCAACAGCGGTGGTCGGGGTAACCTTTACGGTAACGGTGGTGCCCCACTTAACATCGCCAGCAACCGGATCGGTGGTAACGGTGAAAGCAGCGCTGGTATCGGAACCGGTAGCAGTTACAGCAGAGGTGGTAACGGACAGAGCCTTAGCAGCTGCGGTAGAAGCAGTCTTAACGTTGGTGATATTCAGCTCATTGTTTACGGTATCGTATACAACAGCGATAACCTTCTTGTCAGAGTTGAATACAACGTATGCGTTCAGATCGTAACGGTCGAACTCGTCCTTATCAGCAGAGGTCGGAACAGCGCCGAGCTCGCTAACAGTGCCAACGTTCTTAGCATCGTCAACGCCGATGAATACGCAATCCTCGTCCAGAGTTACGTTCATAACAGCGCCCTTCTCATCAACGAGGGACATATCGCCCTTCTTCTTGCCATCAAAGCCCTTGATAGCGTAAGCGCCGTTTGCGAATACGGTGCTGTTTACGGTATCAGCCTTGGTGCCAGCAGCGATAACGGTCTTAACGTCGATCTCGTCGCCGTCAACGGTGTAGATGATTACAGAACCAGCTGCAGTGCCAACGTGAGAAGTGCCATCCTCGTACAGGTCAACAGCCTCAGTGGTGTTGCCTACGATAGCCTTGAATGCGGTTACGGTGTCGCCATTCTTCTTGGTTTCGAAAGCATCCTCAGTTACATAAGCGTACATCTTGTCGCCATCAGCGTTTGCAACCTTGTCACCATTGTTAACCAGAGCAGCAACCTTGACGTAGTCAATACCGTTAGATTCCTTGGTCAGGAAACCAACATTCTTGACTGCTACGGTGTTAGCCCAGTCGCGAGCAGTCTTGCCGGAAATAACCTTAATCTCGGTGTTAGCTACAACGAACAGTACAGCATCGTCTGCAATCAGAGTGCCATTGATACGCTTGTTAGCATAGTCAGTGCCAGTGAACGGAGCGCCCGAACTGCCCGGAGTAGTGTCGGTAGCGGTAACATAGTTATCGTAACCAGCCAGATTCTTGGATGCACCGGAAGCAACCAGATTCTTCAGCTCGTAGTTGCCGTCCTTATCGGTAGCGTAGGTGTACAGCTTGTTCTGCAGAGCATGTGCATCAACAGAATCAGTTACATCAGTACCATTAACCTTATCTACGATAACCTTCTTGTTGGTACCATCAGTGAAGTAAACGCGAGCCTCAACAGTCCAATCCTTACCCAGATTGTTTTCAGCCTTCTTGTTGTCAGAAACGAACAGGATGTTCTTAGAAGAAGCTCCGGTGGTGTCGATGTTGTAAACGTAGTTACCAACAACTGCAGCCGCTACCTCATCATCAACAGACGGAGAAGTGGTTACAGAAGTAGACTTCTTGTACCAGTTGCCATCAATCTTGATCTCGTCCGGAGAACCAGTCTTAACGCCGGTAACCTTGCCAGAAACTACAGTAGCCTTGGAGATAATCGGATCGCCAGAGGAGGTGAAGTCGCCGGAAACGATTACAGCCCAGTCGTCCTTCTTGATGCCGTCATAGATGTCAGCATCGTCGAACTTGTAGGACTTGCCGCCGATGGTAGCAGCAGAAGAACCAACGTAGGTTACTTCCTTAACTTCGGTCGGAACAGCTACAACCAGATCAGCCTTGTTGTTGCCGTTCAGATCAATAGCCTTGATGGAGTAAGCCGGATAGGTGTCCTTCGTGGTGATAACTTCGCCCAGAGTATCGATAGCAGCCGGAACGGACTCCTTGTTCGGGTAGATAACCGGAACATCAGCCAGAGCCTTTTCAGCCTTGTACTCAGTGCCGTCAACCTTGAACTTCTTGGACTCGTTCTTTACGGTGTCCAGAGTACCAACAGTACCGGAAGCCAGTACCTTGGAATCGTCGTCAGCGTATACGCCGTAAACGTTGGTGTCGCCGTTAGCCTTAGCCTTAACCAGAACCTTAACATTCAGGCCAATCATATCAGCAACATCGGTCGGAACCTTGTCGAACTTAGCCTTGGTGTGATCGCCATCGCCGTACTTAACAGCCTTGCCCAGGGTGATCTCGTAGGTGTCCTTGCCGGAGGTCTTCTCGACAGACAGAAGCTGAGCAGCATCGGTCTTAACGAGGTCCATGTACTTGCCGCCGATGGTCTTGTCGTCATCAACGTCGGTAGCCGGCTTGAAGTCCTCGATGTCGTTGGACCAAACTACGCGCTCCATGTCGAGTGCGTTGTACAGGATCTGTGCAGCGTACTGACGCGGCAGAGCAGCGTTCAGATCGGTGTCAACGTCCTCGAACAGGTTGTTCAGCTGGCCGTACTTCATGGTGTTCTGAGCCCAAGCTGCGCCGGTCAGGCCAGCCTTCTGAGCATTGTAGCCAGCAGCTACCAGTACCATCTTTGCAGCCTCGAGACCGGTTACGGTGTCGTTCGGAGCAAACTTGGTAGCAGACTTACCAGCGATGATGCCGGTGTTCTGCAGGTAACGTACGTAGCCCTGAGCCCAAGCTGCGGTCGGCAGATCGGTGAACGCAGTCGGGAGGGATGCGTAAGCGTTGGCGTTGTCATTACCGCCATTCATGATCGTAAAGATCATCTTTGCCATCTGAGCACGGGTAACGGTGGTGTTCGGCTTGAAGGAGCCGTCATCGTAACCCTGGATTACGCCCAGAGAAGAGAGCATGTCTACAGCAGTCGAAGCCTTGATGTCAGCCTTGTCGCTGTAAGACGCCGCACCAGCGAACATGGTGAATGCACAAGCAAACGCCAGCACCAGTGCGAGAATCTTTTTGAGGTTGCATACAAAAGAATAAAACCAAACGATAGGTGGATTATTTTCTTCAAAATCATTCGCAAATTCAACTATTTCGTGAATATCGGTATGCTCGTAAATGAGTAAATAAATGGATATTTTATATCCTGTGTACAAAGCAGAGAAAAGAATATCTGTACAAAATCTATTCAAATTTTTGTTTATACTGACGAAATGTTTTTTGCATTGAAAGCGTGAAGTACGTTGCTCATTATCCATAATATGGTTCATATTGTTAAACGCACAAATCTGCAAAATGTTCTCGATTCTTGATAATTTTCTTCGAGAGCACGATTTAGTCTCAGTTTTTAGATTTTCATATGCCATCTCAAAAAGATTCTCGCACTGGTGCTGGCGTTTGCTTGTGCATTCACCATGTTCGCTGGTGCGGCGTCTTACAGCGACAAGGCTGACATCAAGGCTTCGACTGCTGTAGACATGCTCTCTCTGGGCGTAATCCAGGGTTACGATGACGGCTCCTTCGCCGAACACCACCGTTACCCGTGCTCAGATGGCAAAGATGATCTTTACGATCATGAATGGCGGTAATGACAACGCCAACGCTTACGCATCCCTCCCGACTGCGTTCACCGATCTGCCGACCGCAGCTTGGGCTCAGGGCTACGTACGTTACCTGCAGAACACCGGCATCATCGCTGGTAAGTCTGCTACCAAGTTTGCTCGAACGACACCGTAACCGGTCTCGAGGCTGCAAAGATGGTACTGGTAGCTGCTGGCTACAATGCTCAGAAGGCTGGCCTGACCGGCGCAGCTTGGGCTCAGAACACCATGAAGTACGGCCAGCTGAACAACCTGTTCGAGGACGTTGACACCGATCTGAACGCTGCTCTACCGCGTCAGTACGCTGCACAGATCCTGTACAACGCACTCGACATGGAGCGCGTAGTTTGGTCCAACGACATCGAGGACTTCGCCGGCTACCGACGTTGATGACGACAAGACCATCGGCGGCAAGTACATGGACCTCGTTAAGACCGATGCTGCTCAGCTTCTGTCTGTCGAGAAGACCTCCGGCAAGGACACCTACGAGATCACCCTGGGCAAGGCTGTTAAGTACGGCGATGGCGATCACACCAAGGCTAAGTTCGACAAGGTTCCGACCGATGTTGCTGATATGATTGGCCTGAATGTTAAGGTTCTGGTTAAGGCTAAGGCTAACGGCGACACCAACGTTTACGGCGTATACGCTGACGACGACCCAAGGTACTGGCTACCGGTACTGTTGGTCAGTTGGGCGATGTTAAGAACGAGACCAAGAAGTTCAAGCTGGACGGCACCGAGTACAAGGCTGATAAGGCTCTGACTGACACCAAGGCTATCTGCCCGAACAAGGAGCAGCCGGTTGCTGGTGTTGCTGACCTGGATTCTGCTATCACTCACAAGGATGCTTACGCTGCTTACGGCTTCAAGGCTGTTGACCTGAACGGCAACAACAATGCTGACCTGTTCGTTATCGTTCCGACCGAGGCTAAGGAAGTAACCTACGTTGGTTCTTCTGCTGCTACCATCGGCGGCAAGTCCTACAAGTTCGACGACGTTGACATTTACGACGGCGTTAAGAAGGACGACTGGGCTGTTGTTGTTTCCGGCGACTTCACCTCCTCTGGCGATCCGATCATCACCAAGGCTGCTGCCGTTTCCGGCAAGGTTACAGGCGTTAAGTCTGGCTCTCCGGTCGAAGTTAAGATTGACGGCAACTGGTACAAGATGACCTCTTCTGCAAGCACTCCGGACGTTGACGACGAAGTAACTGCTGCTGTTGTTGGCAACTACGTTTACGACATCGACACCACCGGCGCTTCTGCTAAGAACGTTGTATTCATCACTGCTAATAAGGAAGCTGAGAACAACCTGAGCAAGGATTACACTGCTGAGGCTCGTGCTTACTTCACTGATGGCACCAACAAGAAGATTACTGTTGACAAGCTGAACGGTCAGGACATCACCGACCGCACCGGCACTAACTCTGCAAAGGTTACCGTAGTTAACGTAGACACTCTGGCTAACCGTCTGTACACCTACACCACCGATAAGGATGGCAACTACGAGCTGAAGGAAATCGCTGCTTCTGCAGGCGCTTCTTCCATCAACGGTAGCATCACCCTGAGCAAGAACATGGCTGGTTTCGATACTTACAACACCACTGCTAAGTATTACAGCAATGCTAAGGACGGCACCACCGGTGGTTGGACCGCTTACTACAACAAGCGCCTGAACAACACCATCATCGCTGAGGATGCTGTTCTGTTCGTTGTAGCAAACAACGAGATCAAGGTTGTTTCCGGCAAGCCTGCTCGCGACTGGAACAACAACACCGCAACCCGCAACTACGGTTTCCTGACCGCCGAGTCCAACGGCATCAACTATGTAAAGGTTGCAGCTGTTAAGGTTAACAGCGATGATGTTGTCAAGGCTGACGGCGACAAGCTGTACGCTTATGTAACTGAGGATTCTTTCGAAACCAAGAAGGACGGCGATACCGTAACCGCATTCAAGGCTATCGTAGGCAACAGCACTGAGGCTACCGACCTGTATGAGGATGGCACTACCAATGTTGGCGTTAAGGCTGGTTCTGTAATCGTTTACACCGTAGACGGCGACGAGATCGACGTTCAGGCTGTTGTATCCGCTGCAAACTACACCACCTACCGCAACTCTGGCGCTTACGCTATCAAGGGCTTCGACGGCAAGAAGAAGGGCGATATGTCCCTCGTTAAGGCTGACGGCACTGTTACCAGCGTAACTCTGGACGAGGATTGCGTATTCATCGGCGTTGACGATGCTAAGAACGTTGGTACTGTTAGCGAGATCGGCGCTGTTCCGACCTCTGCTGATAAGGACGAGTTCGACCGTTACGACATGAACGCTTATGTTGTATTCAACTCTGACAACAAGGTTGCAGCTGTTGTATACGATACCGTAAACAACGAGCTGGATATCTCCAACGTTAAGACCGCTTCTACCGCAGCTGCTCAGGCTCTGACCGTAGCTACTTCTTCTGTAACCGCTACCGGCACAGATAACGCTGCTACCTTTGCTGTAGCTACCGCTCCGGCTACTGGCAACGTTAAGTGGGGCACTACCGTTACCGTAACTGTTACTCCGACCACCGCTGTTACTGCTGGCAACAAGGCTGTTGTAACCGTAAAGGCTGGTACCACCACCGTTGGCACCCTGACCTTTGCAGCTGGTGCAGCTGGCGCTACCGCAGCTCAGACTGTAACGTTCACCATGCCGAACGCTGCTACCGCAGTTTCCGCTGCTGCTGTAACTTCCGCAGTTGCTGCTTAATTAACTCTCGTTAGTTAAAGGCATACCTAAACCCCCGAGGAATCCTCGGGGGTTTTCTTTAATTTCGAGAAGATTACAATGGCATCGAAATTTATCAGACAAAATGCAAAAGAAAAATTTGTGTATTATCTCTAAACAACATATAGTGCCGTTTTGCGTCAATACCGAAAATATACCATCCTGAATTGCTTGACTTAAGTCGCAAACTGGCCGCTGCATTTGATGTTAAGCTCAAATGGTAACAAGAAGCTCCCGAGGGAATCCTCGGGAGCTTTTATGTACTGATATGAAGTTCTATTTAACAAGCATAAAGTACGCCAGCACAGCGATACCGAGGATAATCCGATACCAGCCGAACACCTTGAAATCGTGCTTCTTGACGAAGCCCATCAGGAAACGGATGATGAGCAGTGAGGACACGAACGCGGTGATTGTGCCGATGCCGAGGATCATCAGCTCGGTGGATGTAAACGCAAAGCCGAACTTGAGAATCTTGAGCAGGCTTGCGCCGAACATGACCGGAATGGCCAGAAAGAACGTAAACTCCGCAGCCACGATACGCGACACGCCGAGCAGCAGCGCACCAACAATCGTTGCGCCGGAGCGCGAAGTGTCCGGGAACACAGCCGCAATCAGCTGGAACATACCGATCATAAATACAGTCGGGTAAGTAAGCTCTGTGAGTGCGTTGATGCGCGCCGGCTTGCCCTTATGGGCATTCTCGACCAGAATGAACGCCACGCCGAACACGATCAGCGCGATGGAAACCGTCTGGTAATTGTAGAACAGTTCTTCAAACAGATCGTTCCACTTGAGTCCGACAATCGCCGCCGGAACGCAAGCTACCAGAATCTTGATCCACAGCTTGACGGTATCCATATTCAGCACGATGGATGCACCGCCGTGACGGCCCTTTCGCCGTTCAAACGGGAAAATCTGTCCCCAGAACAGAACAACAACCGCGAGTATCGCACCGAGCTGAATAACCACCTCGAACATGCTGTAAAACGCTTCCGACACGTCCAGTTTGACGAACTCGTTGAGCAGGATCATATGTCCGGTACTGCTGATCGGCAGCCACTCGGTGATGCCCTCTACAATGCCGAACAGAAATGCTTTGAGCAATTCTATCATGTGATTATCCTCCAAAATCAATTTATTTACTGATAATACAATAGTATAACTTACCCTTCACTGCAAGTGAGCGCACAAAGAAAACCCCCGAGGAAATTTTTCCTCGGGGGAATCTTTACTCATTCAGCGGGAGCCAAACAAGTTATTCGGTTTTTCCGAACAAATTACCACTGGGTAATGTTGCGGTTTACGTCAACAACCAGAACAGTGATCTGATCGTTATCGTCGAAGTAAGCCATTACGTTCGGAGTAGCGTCCTCAGACAGACCAGTAATGGTGTAAGTGTTAGAGGTCTTATCATAAGAGGTGGTGCAGAAGTCGCTGTCGAATGCGTAAGCCAGATTGATGTTGGTGTAATCCATACCGGTTACGCCCTCAGAATCATCAGAATTTACGAACATTACGATGGTGTCCTTGCTGTCAACCTTGCCGTAACGGTCTTCCTTACCAGACTCGGTCTTCTTGGTCAGAGTGCCGGTGTACTTGGTCTTGTCAGAAGCATCCTGAGTCAGCTTACCCTCCAGCAGAGTGATATCGCCAGAAGCTGCATCGTAATCAGATACGAAGTAGTTGTCAGCAGTCTTAACAGAAACGTCAGCATCATTCAGATCGCCGGAGTAGGTGATCAGAGTGCCACCAGACAGGTTCTTAACCTTGCTGTCCTCGGTCTTGATGGTGATGGCCTGAGAACCGTTCCAAGCCGAGATAACGTACTTGGTGCCGTCGGTGGTGTCCTTAACAACATCATCGGTGATTACCGCATAGTTGTCATCGCTGCCGCCGGTGGATGCATCGCCAATGTTGATGTAAGCAGCCTGAGCGTACCAGGAGTTGCCAGACTTGTTTACAACTGCGGAAGCCTCGGTCAGAGTCTTGTCATAACCGGAAGCAGTCTTGCCGGTAACAACCTTGTAATCTGCAGAACCATCAGCCTTAACCTTGTACTTAACGAATACCGTACCGGTTGCTTCGTAGTACAGTTTGGAAAGCTCGTGCTTGGTGGCACCGTCATGCTCGGTTACTTCGATCTTCGCAGCATTCTTGATGCTGCCATCGGTCTTGGTAGTAGCATTCGTAGTTACAGCAGCATAGCCATCATAACCTGCGGTTTCAAAATCGTTGCCATCATATACGTGCTTTGCACCAATCTTGGTCAGGGTGTAAACGCCGTTGGATACAGAGTAGGTAACCAGAACCGGAGTGTTTGTGCCTTCAACCATCTTCGGGATAGTAGCGCCCGCCTGGTCGTTGTCCTTGTCTTCCCACTTCTTCTCGATGTCAACGGTCTTGTCAGAGCCATCAGCGAAGATCATGCGAGCTTCCCACTTGGAACCAGTGCCGCCCTTAGCAGCAGCCTCAACCAACAGTGCTACATCCTCAACAGAACCAGCAGTGGTATCAACAAAGTAAACGTAGCCGTTGACAATTACCATGTCAACCTTAGAGCCGGTGTTCGGACGATTGTCGGTATTGGACTGACCCTGTACGCCAGCCATAGTGTACCAGTTGCCGCCAACGGAAACGCCGTCGTCAGACTTGGTGCCGGTTACCTTGCCGGTAACAACTTCAGCCTTCTCAACCAGGCCGTGGTTGGTACCGTAGTTGCCCTTAGCAGTCAGGGTAACGTAGTCATCCTTCTTAACGCCGTCGTACCAATCCCACTCGTCATCCTCGAGCTTGGTCTTGGTGACGATGTCCTTGTCGCCTCTCTTGTAAGTTACATTGATGTAGTCAGAGCCTACAGCGGTAACCTTAGCAACAGCGAAGGTCTTAACCTTCAGGATGGAGTAGTTGGAAGTGCCATCAGTAGCCATCAGGGATACCTCGGTGCCCTGCCAGTACTTAGAATCCTTATACTTATTAGCAGCCTTGTTGCCGTGAGCATCAACAAAGGCCTTGATGGTAACATCCTTGTTATTATCGGTCAGCTTTTCGCCGTTTACATAAACGGTGGTCTTGTCAGCCAGATCGTACTTGGTGCCGTTCAGCTTAACCTTAGAGCCGTCCATCTCCAGCTTCTTCAGAATATTGGACTGCTGGGTGTTGTCAGAGGTAGCAAAAACGCCGTAAACAGTCTTGCGATCCTTGTGGAGTACAGTAACGGTCTTGTACAGCAGGTCAGAGTAATCCTTCTGAACGTCGGTAAAATCGAATACTGCCTTCTTGGAAGTCAAGGTCTCGGTGGTGTTGTCCCAGTCAACTACCTTATCATCGTTGTCCAGCTTCAGCTCGTAGGTGTCCTTACCATTGGTCTTGGAAACCTTGGTCAGGGTAGAAGTAGTCTTCTTCAGGTTCATGTACTTCTCGCCAACGGTCTTGTTGTCAACGCCCATAGCAGTCTGATCGGTGTACTCGCCGTCGCGCAGAACTACGGTCTTAGCGTCGATTGCGTTGTAGATGAGCTGTGCAGCGTACTGACGCGGGCAAGCGGAAGTGAAGGAAGTGTTAACGTCCTCCAGCAGGCCGTTCTCGTCAGCCAGTGCATTGGTCTTGGATGCCCAATTAGCGCCTACCAGACCAGCCTTGGTTGCATCGTAACCCAGAGTTACCAGCAGCATCTTAGCTGCTTCCTGAGCGGTTACCTTTTCGTTCGGACCGAACTTGGTGTTGCTCTTACCAGCAATGATGCCCAGGGACTGGCAGTACTTGATGTAGCCGCGAGCCCAGTGGGAGCCAATGTCGGTGAAAGAGGTCTTGTCGTCATTGTACGCCGAAGCGTCAGACTTGCCGGTACGCAGAACATAGATCATCTTCGCCATCTCCGCACGAGTTACGGTGCCATTGGGCTTGAAAGAGCCATCGTCGTAGCCATTTACTACGCCCAGAGCAACCAGAGTGTCCACGACTTCAGCGTCAACCTTAATGTCAGCCGAATCCGTGAACGCTGCACCAGCGAACATGGTGAATGCACAAGCAAACGCCAGCA